>Ga0209913_1000076_pt1 | contig 117274 bp, 109 predicted proteins | sample PersoiDNA2013203_FD_185805 | JGI IMG/M metagenome (GOLD analysis project Ga0209913, IMG submission 185805) | Permafrost soil microbial communities from the Arctic, to analyse light accelerated degradation of dissolved organic matter (DOM) -... | ecosystem: Environmental > Terrestrial > Soil >...
CGGAGCGCGACCCGTCGGCCAGCCTGCTGCTGGCGCAATTGCTCACGGATGCGGGCTTGCCCGATGGCGTCTTTAATGTGGTGCAGGGCGACAAGGAAGCCGTCGATGGCTTGCTGCACCATCCGGACGTGCGCGCCGTCAGCTTTGTCGGCTCCACGCCGATCGCCGAATATATCTATGCCACCGGCTGCGCGCAGGGCAAGCGCGTGCAAGCGCTGGGTGGCGCGAAAAACCATATGGTCGTCATGCCCGACGCGGATATTCCCCAGACGGTGGACGCCCTGATGGGCGCCGCCTTCGGTTCCGCGGGCGAGCGCTGCATGGCCATATCCGTCGTCGTGGCGGTGGGCAATGTGGCGGACCAGCTGGTCGAAGCCTTGGTGCCGCGCATCGCCGCCTTGAAAATCACGCAGGGCATGGATTTGTCGGCCGAGATGGGGCCTGTCGTGACGCAAGTGCACAAGGATAAAATTACCGCTTACATCGCCACCGGCGTCAAGGAAGGCGCCACACTGGTGGCCGATGGACGCGGTTTCGTGCTGCCCGGCCATGAAAGCGGCTTTTTCCTCGGCGGCAGCCTGTTCGACCATGTCACGCCCGAGATGACCATCTATAAAGAGGAAATCTTCGGCCCTGTGCTGTGTATCGTGCGCGTGCCCGATTTCAGCACCGCGCTGGACCTGATCAATGCCCATGAATACGGCAACGGCACGGCGATTTATACGCGCGATGGCAACACGGCGCGCGAATACACGCACCGCGTGCAGGTGGGCATGGTGGGGGTCAACGTGCCGATTCCCGTGCCGATGGCTTTCCACAGCTTCGGCGGCTGGAAGCGCAGCCTGTTTGGCGACCACCACGCGCACGGCCCGGAATCGGTGCGCTTTTACACGAAACAGAAGGCCGTCACCCAGCGCTGGCCGGCCTCGACAGCTGCTGGCGCCGAATTTGCCATGCCGACCCTGAAGTAAAACCATCTGGTTCGCTTCTTGCTTACTGCAATGGTTGTGTTTAGCCATTGCAGATCGCTCCCATGACGTCCAGCCGTACCCAGCCTTTGCGCATCGTTGTCGTCAACACCATCGTCGAGCACGGCGTGCACGCGGATGCGGCATTGGCTGCCCAAGTGTTGCGCGGCAATGCCTTGCGCATCGGCTTGCTGGAATCGGGATTTGACATCGTTGCCTCGCTGCCAGCCGACCTCTACCTTCCCGAGCGCATCGCGCAACTGCAGCCTGATCTCATCATCATCGATGCCGAATCGGACGCGCGCGACGTGCTCGAACACATCGTCATCGCCACGCGCGACGAGCGCCGCCCCATCGTATTATTTACCGAAGACGGCGCCACGGCCAGCATCGACGCGGCCATGGCGGCCGGCGTGTCCGCCTACATCGTCGCCGGCCTGCAGGCCGAGCGCATTCAACCCGTGCTGAACGTGGCCCTGGCGCGCTTTCGCCAGGAAGAAAAACTCCGCGCCGAATTGCTCGACACGCGGCACAAGCTGCTGGAACGCAAGGTGATCGAACGGGCCAAGGGCCTGTTGATGACGCATCAGGGCTTGACGGAAGAGCAGGCTTACCAGCGGCTGCGCAGCATGGCGATGAATAAAAAGCTGAAACTGGCGGAAATTGCCCAGCGCATCCTTGACGTGGAAGATTTGCTGGGATGAACGGTTATGCTAATTTTATGACGTGGTTTTATGACATATCGTGGTGCGGTGCACTATATTGGTGCAATGCTGCCAGCAAGGTCAAGCAAAGGAATCCAGTATGACAGAGCAAGCGGGCAGCCAAGCGGCAAGCAGCGCCCAGGTGATGCGATCGCTGCAGCCGGAAAAACAGACGATACGCATCGGCTACCTGCCGCTGGCCGATTGCGCCTCGCTGGTGATGGCTTCAAAGCTGGGCCTGGATGAAAAATACGGCATCAAGATCGAACTGAGCCGGGAGATGTCGTGGGCCGGCGTGCGCGACAAATTGCATAACGGCGAACTCGATGCGGCCCACGTGTTGTACGGTCTCGTGTATGGCGTGCAGATGGGCATCGGCGGGCAGCAGCGCGACATGGCCGTGCTGATGAACCTCAATCACAGCGGCCAGGCCGTCACTGTGTCGGCGGCGCTGGCGCGCGAGGGCGCCCACGATGGCCCGACACTGGCGCGCTACATGCGCAGTGCGGCGCGGCCGTTTGCGTTTGCGCATACTTTCCCGACCGGCAACCACGCGATGCTGCTGCAATACTGGCTGGCCGCACATGGCATCGATCCGCTGCGCGACGCGCGCGTGATGACGGTGCCGCCATCGCAAATGGTGGCGGCCCTGCGCGCGGGCCAGATGGATGGCTTTTGCGCGGGCGAGCCGTGGGGCTACAAGGCCATCGTCGATGGCGTGGGCGTGACGGCCGCCACCAGCGGCGCCATCTGGCCCGACCATCCGGGCAAGGTGCTGGGCACCAGTGCCGGGTTTGCGCGCCAGCATCCGAACAGCTGCCGCGCCCTGATCGCCGCCGTGCTCGAGGCGGGCCGCTGGATCGACGCCAGCGATACCAACCGGCTGGCGATGGCGGCCACCCTGGCCGAGCCCGCCTACTTGAATACGCCGCAGGAAATGCTGGCGCCGCGCATCCTCGGTCATTATCAGGATGGCCTGGGCAAGACCTGGGACGAGGCGCATGGCTTGAAGTTTTACGGCGCCGGCGCCGTGAATTTCCCGTATTTGTCGGACGGCATGTGGTTCATGACCCAGCACCGGCGCTGGGGCTTGCTGCGCGATGAGCCCGATTACCTGGCAGTGGCAAGGCAGGTGAACCGCATCGACCTGTACCGTCAGGCGGCGGACATGACGGCCACGCCCGTGCCGGCATCCTCCATGCGCAGTTCGACCCTGTGCGACGGCGTCGTATGGGACGGCAGCGCGCCGGAAGCGTACGCGGCATCGTTTGCCATCGGCCATTGTTTTTGACTCAATTTCTGACTGGAGACTGCATCATGGCGCAATTTGGAAGCGTGACCCTGGTCGGCGCCGGTCCCGGCGACCCGGACCTGTTGACATTAAAAGCGGTGAAGGCCATCGCGCGGGCCGACGTGGTGTTGATCGACGACCTCGTCAATCCAGCCATCCTCGCGCATGCGGCACAGGGCGTGCGCGTGGTCGAGGTGGGCAAGCGGGGTGGCTGCGCGTCCACGCCGCAAGCCTTCATCGAGCGCCTGATGCTGGCCGAAGCGTGCGCCGGCCTGCACGTGGTGCGCCTGAAGGGAGGCGACCCCTATCTGTTCGGGCGCGGCGGCGAAGAGCGCGCCTATCTGCGCAGCCACGGCGTGGCTGTCGAGGTGATACCCGGCATCAGCAGCGGCCTGGCAGCACCGTCCAGCATCGGCGTGCCGCTGACGCACCGCAGCTGGAGCCAGGGCGCGATCTTCGTCACGGGCCATGGCAAGGATAGCGCCTCCGAGCCGAACTGGGCAGCATTGGCGCAAAGCGGCCTGACCCTGGTCATCTACATGGGCGTGGCCAGGGTGGCGGCCATCCAGGCGGGCTTGCTGGCCGGCGGCATGGCGCCCGGCACGCCCGTGGCCGTGGTGCAGTCGGCCAGCTTGCCGGCGCAGCGCCAGTTGCTGAGCACTTTGCACGCCTTGCCCGCCGACTTGCTGAACAGCGGCCTGGGCAGCCCCAGCATCATCGTCGTGGGCGAGGTGGTGCGCTGCGCCGACGCCTGGGATGCGCATGGCGCCGGCGCCTTGCTGGCCGCTGCCGTCTGACTTTAACGGATCGGCAGGGCCACGGGCCGGATGGGCGCCGCGTCGCCGCCACGGAATTTCAACGAGGCGCCGATGAAGGCAAACTGGTACACCTTGTCGCGCGACAAGGCTTCCAGGTCGACCAGTTCCAGGATGGGCGTGCCCTGCTGCGCCAGCAGATAGGTGTGCACGGGCAGGTAATTGCCGGCCACTTCGGAGGGAAACGCCTCGAAACTGAGGTTGTCCGCTCCGACCACCATGGCGCCGCCCTCTTCCACGAGGAAGGTCGCCGCATCGAGCGACAAGCCGGGGGGATTGGCCATGTAGGCTTGCGCCTGCTCATAGTGCTGCATGCGGCCCATGCGTATCAGCACCACGTCGCCCATTTCCAGCGTGATCTTCTGCTGGGCCAGCGCCGCGCGCAAGTCCTGCCGCGTGACCCGGTAATTGTCGGGTAGCTGCGACAGTCCCTTGGCCACGGCCACGTCGATCAGCACGCCGCGCGCCACAATTGGCGGCAGTTTTTCCGCGCCCGTCACGGTCCAGCCTCGGTCGCCCAGGTAGTGTTCTTCCGTAAATCCGTTCCAGATCTTGCCGTTCAGTCCAAAGTGGTTGAGCGCGTCGATATGCGTGCCCATGTGCGCATACATGGACACGGCCGAACCCGTGTAGCTGACGTGGCGGTTCATCTGTTCGCCCACGTTCATCGAGTCGGCCACGACGTTGCCCTTCGGCGTGTGCGTCATCCACATCTGGTAGGGCGGATCGCCAGCCGCCTGCCAGCTGGGCATGCCGATATAGAAATCGACGGCCAGGTCATAGCTCTTGCCGCCGTCGATGCGCGCCAGGATGGCGGCGCGCGAGGCAGGCGTCATCAGGTTCAGGCGGCCGATCTCGTCTTTCGGCCCCCAGGGGCTGATGCCCACTTCAGGCAGGGCGGCGGTGGCCGGGGCCGCCTGCGCTGCGCCAGCCAGCAGTACCAGCAGCAGCGGCAGGGTGTGCAATGGGGAAGGGAAGTTGAACATGCGGTGCTCCTTGTGTCGGGTGAGGAAAGAAGCCGCCATCATATTGCTTTCCATTTCAATGATAATCAGCGATAAAATAATAAGATATTCAACTGCAAGGAAAGAATCATGGATGTCCTGGCGCATATGCGCGTGTTTCGCAAGGTGGTCGAGCGTGACAGTTTCAGCAAGGCGGCGCAGGACCTGAACCAGTCGGCGGCGGCCATCAGCAAGCAGGTGCGCCAGCTGGAGGAACGGCTGGGCACCGTGCTGCTGGTGCGCACTACGCGGCGCATGAGTCTGTCGGACGGCGGGCGCGCCTACTATGTTGAATGCTGCCGCCTGCTCGACGAGGTCGACGCGCTGGAACTGGCCACGCGCGGCTGCGCCGGCAAGGTGGCAGGGCGGCTGCGCGTGAATGCGCCGCTGTCGTTTGGCCTGAAAGTGCTGTCGCCGCTGCTGCCGGATTTCATGGCCCGCCATCCGGACGTCAGCATCGAAATGACCCTGGACGACCGCCTGCGCGACGTGGTGGGCGAGGGCTATGACGTGTCGCTGCGCATCCGTGCCGCGCTGGCCGATTCGTCCCTGGTGGCGCGCCGCCTGGGCGATGTCGAGCAGATGATTTGCGCATCGCCGGCCTACCTGGCGCGGCACGGCACGCCCCGCCAGGCGCAGGATTTGCACGGCCACGATTGCCTGGCCTACCGCCTGGCCGACAGTCCCGGCGTCTGGCAGCTGGCCGGCCCGGAAGGGGCGAGCAGCATCGTCCTGCCCGTGCGCTTTTCCGCCGATAGCAGCCTGCTGCTGGCCGATATGCTGGTGGCGGGCATCGGCGTGGGCGCGCTGCCGTCCTTCGTCGCTGCGCCCTTGCTAGCCAGCGGCACCCTGGTGCGCGTGCTGCCGTTGCATGGCATGGCCAGGCGCGGCGTGTATGCCTTGACGCCCGATGGACGCCACGTGCAGGAAAAGGTGCGCGCCTTTTGCGACTTCCTGGCCGGGGCGCTGCAGGCGGCATAAGCATAGGGTGTTTTCCAGTGCAACCATCGTGCGCGCTTTTTTTCTGCCACAAGCGCGTCGGGCAAGGGCTTTGATAGTATCCTCGTACTTGCTGGGCGGTGCGGCGCCGCACATTCGAGGAAACCGGAATAAGCGATCGACAATGCACACTTTGAGCAAGGGCGGGGCGGGATCAGGCATCAGCATCTGGGCAGGCGGCCTGCTGCTGGCCTTGGCGGTGGGCGGCGCCTTGTATGCGGGCGCGGTGCGCACGGTCAATGACGACGCCGAACAACGTTTTGACAACCTCACGCACGGCGCCCAGCATAGCCTGGCCACGCGCGCAAAAAGCTATTCCGACCTGCTGCGCGGCCTCGAAGCGCTGTTTCGCACCAGCGAGCAGCTGACGCGCCGCCAGTTCCACGATTACGTGGTTGGCCTCGATATCGCGCGCCAGTTCCCGGCCATCGAATCGGTCAATTATGCGGTGGCGCTGACGCAGGCGCAGCGCGCGGCTTACATCGCCGATGTGCGCCGTGACACCAGCCTGGCGTCGCGCGGCTATCCCGCCTTCACCATCCGCCCGCCCGGCGAGCGGCCCGAATACACGGTGCTCACTTACCTGGAGCCCGATTCCCTGCTGTCTGAACGCATGGGCGTCGATATCGGCGCCAACCCGCTGGTGGCGCAAGCCCTGGCGCAGGCGCGCGACAGCGGCGAAGTCAGCGCCTCGGGGCAGGTGATCATGATCAAGGGACCGCCCGCGCATGTGGGCCTGGGCATGCGCCTGCCCGTGTACCGCAATGGCATGCCGCAAGGCAGCGTGGCCGAACGCCGCGCCGCCTACCAGGGCTCCGTGGGTATCGGCTTTGGCGTGGCGCAGCTGGTGCACAGCGCGCTCGAACGCAGTGCCCTGGAACCGCTGCACCTGATCCTGTACAGCGCGGTCGAACCTCTGCCGGCCCAGGGCGTCCTGCGCATCACGCCGCAGGATCGTCTGCTGTTCAACGATGACGGCGACCTGGCGACACCGCCGCCGCAACCGGGCAGCGATGCCGCGTATTTCGACCAGGTCCTGCCCATCGTGTATCAGGGGGGCGTCTGGAAAGCCCATTTCCGCGTGCGCAAGACGGAGCTGTACAGCCCCTTTGACCGCTATTTCCCGTGGCTGGCGCTGGCCGTCGGCGTGGCCGGCACCCTGCTCGTTTATGGCTACATCTTTACCCTGTACCGTTCGCGCCGCAACGCGGTGGCGCAGCGCACCTTGCTCGATACGGTGCTCGACAGCGTCGATGCCTACGTCTACATGAAGGATGCCGACCTGCGCTACCGTTACGTGAATGCGCGCGCGGCGAAGATACTGGGCCGTTCGGCGCAGCAGTTGATCGGCCGCCAGGATGGCGAGTTGATGCTCGGCGATGCGGCCGCCGCCGCGCAGCTGACGGAACGCCAGGTGTTCGACAGCGGCGCCAAGTTCGTCGGCGAAGAGCGCTTCGTCGATGCGCAGGGGCAGGTGCATCACCTGTGGAGCGTGAAGGTGCCGCTGGGCTTGCCCGGCCCTGTCACGGGCCTGATCGGCCTGTCCACCGACGTGACGGAATTGCACCGCCTGAAGGAACAGGCCGACGCGGCCAGCCAGGCCAAGAGCGACTTCCTGTCGAACATGAGCCATGAAATCCGCACGCCGATGAACAGCATCATCGGCATGGCGCACCTGGCGCTGAAATCGGTGGCCGATGCGCGCCAGCGCGATTATCTGCAAAAAATCTTCCATTCGGGCCAGCATTTGCTGGGCCTGATCAACGACATCCTCGATTTCTCCAAGATCGAGGCGGGCAAGCTGGAACTGGAAGTGCTGGACTTCCGTCTCGACACCCTGCTGGCGAACATCGCCAGCCAGCTGGGCGATGCGGCCGCCGTCAAGGGCTTGGCGCTGCAGTTCGATATCGCGCCCGAGCTGCCGCAGCGCTGGCGCGGCGACCCGCTGCGCCTGGAGCAGGTCTTGCTGAACCTGACCAGCAACGCCATCAAGTTTTCCGACAATGGCAGCATCTTCGTGCGCGTGCGCCAGTCGGAGGAGCGGGGCAGCCACGCCATGCTGCGCTTCGAAGTGCAGGACCGGGGCATCGGCATGAAGCAGGAAGAGGTGGCGCAGCTGTTCCGCTCCTTCCACCAGGCCGACCCCTCGACCACGCGCAAGTATGGCGGCAGCGGCCTGGGGCTGGTGATCAGCAAGCAGCTGGTTGAACTCATGGGCGGCAAGGTGGGCGTGTACAGCCAGCCGGGCCAGGGCAGCACCTTCTGGTTCACGGCGCGCCTGGAGAAAAACGCGCAAGCGGGCGATGAGCGCATCGCCGAAGTCGAGCCCGAAGTCCTGGGCGTGATCCGTGGCGCATCCATCCTGCTGGTGGAAGATAACGTCTTCAGCCAGCAGGTGGGCTGCGAATTGCTGGAAGACGCCGGCGCCACCGTCTGCATCGCCTGCAATGGCCGTGAAGCGCTGGAATTGCTGGCCCACCAGCGCTATGACTGCGTGCTGATGGACGTGCAGATGCCGGAGATGGACGGCTTCGAAGCGACGCGCCGCATCCGCGCCGACCCCAGGCTGAACGGCCTGCTGGTGATCGCCATGACGGCCAATGCGGGCAGCGAAGACCGCGCCCGTTGCCTGGCGGCAGGCATGGATGAATTCGTGACCAAGCCGATCGCCCCGAATCTGCTGTTTCACCTGCTGGCGAAATGGTTCCGCCTGCGCGGCGGTATCGGCAGCCATGGCCATGCGCGCGTGGGCGACAGGCTGGCGGCGCTGCCGAAAGCGCCGCCGTCGGCCGCCTCGCCGGACTTGCGCGACATGGCCATCCTCGACCTGGCCACCCTGGCGCTTACGTTCAGCAATGACGCCGTGAAGATGCGCAAATACACCCAGCTGTTTCTCGATACGGCGCGTGACGGCATCGCCGAAATGGAGCAGGCCATGGCGCTGGAAGACCTGGGGCGCCTGGCCGACCTGGGACACCGCAGCAAATCGTCGGCGCTGGCCGTGGGTGCCCATGCCTTCGCCAGCCTGTGCATGTCGATCGAAGGCTTGCGCCTGGGCGGCGACCCGCAGCAGGCGCGCGCCTTGCTGGCGGCCCTGCGGCCGGCGCTGGCGCAGGTGGCGGAACAAATTTCTGTGGAATTTGCCGCCAGCGACGCCCCCTGACGCAGGCAGCGGCGATAATATGCCTTTGACGTCCCTGGCCACCCGGCCGGAGACGCGGCAACCCATCGGATCAGCATGCATACTCCCGTCACGCCCGGCCTTCTCATCCTGCATGGCAACCAGCTGGAACAGCTGCGCGCCGCCGTCTTCCAGTGGCTGCGCCAGCATCCGCTGGCGCCGCTGGAAACGGATATCTTTCTGGTGCAGTCGAACGGCGTGGCCGAATGGCTGAAGATCGCCCTGGCCGAGGAGATGGGGGTGTGCGCCGCCACGCGCATCGCCCTGCCGGCGCGCCTGCTGTGGGAAAGCTACCGCGGCATGCTGGGGCGCGAACGGGTGCCGCGCGTGTCGCCGTTCGATAAATCGCCGCTGACCTGGCGTTTGATGCGTCTATTGCCGTCGCTGCTGGCCGATCCGGTGTTTGCGCCGCTGCGCTACTTCCTTGCCGATGGCGATAGCGAACGCCGGCTGCAGCTGGCCGAGCGCCTGGCCGATTTGTTCGACCAGTACCAGGTCTACCGCGCCGACTGGCTGGCCGACTGGGCGGCAGGGCGCGACCAGCTGCGCACGGCGCGCGGCGAAGCCATTCCCTTGAAGCAAGACCAGCGCTGGCAGGCGCAGTTGTGGCGCGCCGTGGCGGCCGACGTGGAACCGTTTGAGCGCGACACGGGCCGCGCCGACATCCACGACGCCTTCCTGGCGGCGATCGCCGCTGGCGAGCAGCCTGCCGGCAAGCTGCCGCGCAGGGTGGTGCTGTTTGGCGTGTCGGCGCTGCCGTACCAGACCTTGCAGGCGCTGGCCGCGCTGGCGCGCCACACGCAGGTGGTGCTGGCCGTGCCCAATCCGTGCCAGTTTTACTGGGGCGACATCATCGACGGGCGCGACTTGCTGCGCGCGCAAAACAAGCGCCAGCGGCAGCGCAACGGCACCGACCTGGCGCAAATTGCGCTCGAAGAGCTGCATGCGCACAGCCACCCGCTGCTGGCCAGCTGGGGCAGGCAAGGGCGCGACTTCATTCGCATGCTCGACGAATTCGACGAACACGCGCAAGCCGAAGGGCGCGACGACAGCCTGCGCATCGACCTGTTTGGCGAGGAAACGGGCGAAACCCTGCTGCAGCAGGTGCAGGTGGCCATCCGCGAACTGCGTCCGCTGGCGGAACACGAACAAACGCCGCCCGAGGCCGGCGACCGCTCGATCGAATTTCATGTGGCGCACAGCGTGCAGCGCGAAGTGGAAGTGCTGCATGACCAGCTGCTGGCCATGTTCGCGCACAGCGCCGTAACGGGCTTGCGTCCGCGCGATGTGGTGGTGATGGTGCCCGACATCGACACGTTTACGGCCGCCATCCATGCCGTCTTCGGCCAGTACCGGCGCAATGACGAGCGTTTCATCCCGTTCGAGATCGGCGACGTGAAGGACCGCAGCGTCAATCCGCTGCTCGTCGCGCTCGAGTGGCTGCTGCAGCTGCCGCAGCAGCGCTGCCGCCAGAGCGAAGTGCGCGACCTGCTCGACGTGCCGGCGCTGGCGGCGCGCTTCGGCCTGCAGCCGGACGACCTGGCCACCCTGGGCGCCTGGATCGAAGGGGCGGGCGTGCGCTGGGGCCTGGACCAGGCGCACCGCGCCGGCCTGGGGCTGGGCGCGGCCGGGGAACAGAATGCGTGGATTTTCGGCGTGCGGCGCATGCTGCTCGGCTATGCCAGCGGCAGTGGCGCCAGCTTTGGCGGCATCGAGCCGTACGCGGAAGTGGGCGGCCTCGATGCGGCGCTGGCGGGCTCGCTGGCGCAGCTGGTCGAGGCGCTGCTGCACTGGCGCAGCGTGCTGGCCAACGCGCACACGCCAGCCGAATGGGGCGTGCAGGCGCGTGCGCTGCTGGCCGCCTTCTTTGATGCCGACGACGAAGGCGACCGCCTGACCCTGGCGCAGCTGGAAGGCGCCTTGCAGGGCTGGCTGGAAACCTGCGAACACGCGGGCTTTGTCGAGCGGGTGCCGCTGTCCGTGCTGCGCGTGGCGTGGCTGGGCGCGCTGGACGAGCCGACCCTGAACCATCAATTCGTCTCCGGCGGCGTGACCTTCTGCACGCTGATGCCGATGCGTGCCGTGCCGTTCCGCGTCGTGTGCCTGCTGGGCATGAACGATGGCGACTTCCCGCGCCGCGCGCAAAAGGCCGATTTCGACTTGCTGGCGCTGCCCGGCATGGCGCGCCCGGGCGACCGTTCGCGCCGCGACGATGACCGCTACCTGATGCTCGAAGCCTTGCTGGCCGCGCGCGACAAACTGTATGTGAGCTGGGTGGGGCGCAATGTGCGTGACAATTCCGAGCAGCCGCCATCCGTGCTGGTGTCGCAGCTGCGCGACTACCTGGCCGCCGGCTGGTCGCTGGACCGGCATTTGGCAAGCCTGACGACCGAGCACGCGCTGCAGCCGTTCAGCCGCCGCTATTTCGAGGCCGATGGCTTGCTGACCTACGCGCGCGAATGGCGCGTAGTCCATACCGATGCCGATGCGGCCGATGCCGATGCGCAGGTCGCCGTGCTGCCACTGGGTCCCTACGAGCTCGATCCCGGCACGCGCTTGAAACTGGGCGAGCTGGCCAGCTTCCTGCGCCAGCCCGTCAAATACTTTTTCCGCCGCCGCCTGAGCGTGTATTTCGCCGATGCGGCCATGCTGGGCGAGGATGAAGAGCCGTTCGGCCTGAATGCGCTCGAACGCTATCTGCTGGAAGACACTATGTTAGACGACGGTGGCGCCGTCGAAGCGCTGGACGACGTGCGCGCCAGCCTGCAAGCGCGCGCGCAGAAGCTGGCGCGCGAAGGCGTGCTGCCCATCGGCCTGATCGGCCAGCAGGTGCAGGCGCAGCTGGTCGAGGCGCTGGTGCCCGTGCGCAGCGCGTGGCTGTCCTTGCGCGCTTCGTTCCCGCTGGCGGCCGACAAGCGCGCCATCAACTTGCCTTTCGGCGAGCTGCAGATCGACGACTGGCTCGACAAATTGTGCAGCAACGGGCAGGAGACGGCCTGGCTGATGCAGATTTCCTCGAAGGTGACGGACAAGGGCGGCCTGGCGCGCGGCGACAAGCTGATGCTGATGTGGCTGCGCCAGCTGGCCGCCGCCGCCCTCGGCTTTCGCGTCACCGGCTACCTGGTGGCGCGCGACGCCATCGTCAGCATGGCGCCACTCGACCCGGCCACGTCGCGCGATGCGCTGGCCACCTTGCTGGCGCTATGGCGCGAAGGCATGAACCATCCGCTGCCCACGGCGTGCAAGACGGGCCTGGCGTTGGTGCAGCAGGGCGACCCGCGCGCCGTCTACGATGGCGGCTTTGAACTGTCTGGCGAGCGCGATGAACTGTGCCTGGCGCGCCTGTGGCCCGAGTTTTCCGCGCTGGCCGCCGAAGAAGCATGGCAAGACTGCACGCGCGAGCTGTATGGCCCGCTGGCCGACTGGCTGCAACAACACATCACGATCGACCCGATCAGCGCGCCCGATGACGGCGCGGGAGAAGAACAATGACGAGCCATCTGCTCAACCCCCTGGCATTCCCGCTGCACGGCTCGCGCCTGATCGAAGCCTCGGCCGGCACCGGTAAAACCTGGACCATCGCCGCGCTGTACCTACGGCTCGTGCTGGGCCACGGCGACGACGACAGCCGCTTTACGCGTCCGCTGCTGCCGGCCGACATTTTGGTGATGACGTTTACGCGCGCCGCCACGCGCGAATTGTCGAACCGCGTGCGCGAGCGCCTGATCGAGGCTGCCGCCTATTTCCGCCACGAGTCCGGTGGCCGCGATCCGTTTCTGGACGCCTTGCTGGAATCCTATCCGGACGAAAGCGAACGGCAAAAGGCCTCGTACCGGCTGATGCTGGCCGCCGAGACGATGGATGAAGCGGCGATTTTCACCATCGACGCCTGGTGCCAGCGCATGCTGCGCGAGCACGCGTTCGACAGTGGCAGCCTGTTCGACGAAGAACTGGTCAGCGACGAGCAGGCGCTGTTCGAGGATGCGGCCCACGATTACTGGCGCCAGCAAGTCTATCCCTTGCCGCCGCAGGCGCTCGACGTGCTGCTGGCCTGCTGGCCCGACGTGGGCGCGCTGAAGAAAGGCGCGCGCGAGCTGGCGCGCCGCGCCGACATCATGCGCATGGCGCACGAAGAGCCGTTATCCATGCTGATCGCGCGCGAACAGCGGGCGCTGGCCGCGCAGCTGGCCACGCTGAAGGCAGGCTGGGTCGAGCGCACGGAGCAGATGGCCACCTGGATCAACGACCATCGCGCCGCCAATCCCAAGTGTTTTAACGGCGTCAAGATGAAGCCGGAAAACCTGGCGAAGTGGTTCGACGGCTTGCGCAAGTGGGCACAGGACCCGCTGTTGCTGCTGCCGGCCATCACGGCCAAGGCGTGGGAGCGCTTGACGCCGTTCGGCATCGAAGATGCGTTTGCCAAGAGTTTCACGGCCCAGGTGCCCGAGTGCTTCGAGCATACCGAGGCGCTGGGGATCGCCCTGGCGGGAATTACACCGCTGGGGCACAAGCTGCACCTGCATGCGGCGGCGGCCATTGCGCGGCGCATGGATCAGTTAAAACGCCAGTCGCGCCAGTTCGGCTTTGCCGACATGCTGCAGCGCCTGCACGACGCGCTGGCGGGCGAGAATGGCGCGGCCCTGCGCCAGCGCATCGTCGATCAATACCCGCTGGCGATGGTCGATGAATTCCAGGATACGGCGCCGGCCCAGTACCAGATCTTCAATCTGTTGTACCGCATTGCCGACAACGACCCGGCGCAAGGCCTGTTCCTGATCGGCGACCCGAAACAGTCGATCTACGGCTTTCGCGGCGCCGACATCCAGAGCTACCTGGCGGCGCGGCGCGCCACGGCAGGACGACACTACCAGCTGGGCACCAACTACCGCTCGACGGCACCGCTGGTGGCGGCCGTCAATCAGCTGTTCCTGCATGCCGAGCGCTCCGAAGTGCCGGCTGGCGCCTTTCGCTACCGTAAAGGGGACGAGAATCCGCTGCCGTTCGAGGCCGTCGACGCCAAGGGCCGCGATGAATGGCTGGTGAACGCCGGTGGTCCGCTGCCGGCACTGCTGGCCGCCTGCGCCAGCGATGAAGGGCTGCGCGGCGACAGCTACCGCGAGTACTTTGCGCAGCATTGCGCCGAGCATATCGTCGCCATGCTGGGCGATGCGCAAGCCGGTTTCGATGGCCCCGACGGTTTTACGCGCTTGCAGCCGGCCGATGTCGCCATCCTCGTGCGCGACCGCAAGGAAGCGGCGGCCATCCGCCGCGCGCTGGCGCGCCGCCGGGTCGCCAGCGTCTACCTGTCGGACAAGGATTCCGTCGTCGACAGCGAGGAAGCGCAAGACGTGCTGCGCTGGCTGGCGGCGCTGGCCAACCCGCTCGATGGGGGGCTGGCGCGCGCCGCGTTTGCCACGCGCACCATCGGCCTGTCGCTGGGCGAGCTGGCGCGTCTGTCGAGCGATGAGCTGGAATGGGAGCGCCGCGTCGAGCAACTCAAGGCCCTGCATTTGATCTGGCAGCGCCAGGGCGTGCTGGCCATGCTGCGCCGCTTCATCCACGAACTGCAGCTGCCGGCCATGCTGCTGCAGCAGACGGGCGGCGAGCGGCGGCTGACGAATCTGCTGCACCTGGCCGAACTGCTGCAATCGGCCAGCCGCCAGCTCGATGGCGAGCAGGCGCTGATACGCTGGCTGGCCGAGCAGATCGCCGGCGAAGGCGAGGGCGGCGACGAGCGCGTGCTGCGCCTGGAAAGCGATGCGGAGCTGGTGAAAGTCATCACCGTGCATAAATCCAAGGGCCTCGAATACCCGCTCGTGTATCTGCCGTTCGCCGTCACGGCGCGCAAGGTGGACAAGCGCAACCGCAGCTTCTTCGACTATGCGGATGAAAAAGGCGAACGCCGCCTGGACCTGTCGCTGTCCGACGAGGCCATGGCGGCAGTCGAAGAGGCGCGCATCGAGGAAGACTTGCGCCTGCTGTACGTGGCCCTGACGCGCGCGCGCCACTTCCTGTGGCTGGGCGTGGCCGCCCAGGCGGCGCGCAAGGCGGGCGAGAATACCCTGCACGAATCGGCGCTCGGTTATCTGCTGACGGGCGGCGAGAAGCTGCCGGCGGAGCAGCTGCTGCTGCGCTGGCAGCAGGTGGCGGGCGATTGCGACGCCATCTACGTGAGCTCTTTGGCGCAGCCCGATGCCTGCACGGTGCTGGACCGCATCGAGCTGCGCCCCGCCTTGCGGCCCGCGCCCGTGTTCGTGGGCGATTTCGAACGCGACTGGTCGGTGGGCAGTTTTACCTCGCTGACACGGCAGATCGGCGCCGTGGCGGCCGCGCACGTGCCGCAGCGGGCGCTGGAAGAGACCTTGCTGGAAGACGGCACCGGCGTGCCAGCCGCGTCGCCGTTGCAGATGGGCGACGCGCCATGGCACCGCTTCCCGCGCGGTTCCGTGCCCGGCAATTTCCTGCACGAGCAGCTCGAGTGGATGGGCGGCGAAGGTTTTGATTGCGTCCACGACGCCAATTTCGACACGCGCCTGGCGGCGCGCTGCGAGCGTGCGGGCTGGGGCCACCGCCAGGACGACGCCATCGCCTGGCTCAGGGAAATCGCCATCACGCCGCTGCCGCTGCTCGATGCCTCGCTGTCGCAGTTGGACAGCACCCTGTCCGAGATGGAGTTCTGGTTCCCCAGCGAGCATTTGTCCACCGCAGCGCTGGACCAGTTGTGCACGCGCTTGCTGTTGGGCGGCGCGCCGCGTCCCGCGCTGCCGCGGCGCCAGCTGCACGGCATGCTGAAAGGCTTTGCCGACCTGGTCATCGAACGGGAGGGCCGCTACTGGGTGCTCGACTACAAGTCGAATGCGCTGGGCGCCAACGACGCCGCCTATCACACGCAGGCGCTGGCGGCCGGCATGGCGCAGCACCGCTACGATATCCAGGGTGCCATCTATATGCTGGCCCTGCACCGCCTGCTGAAAAGCCGGCTTGGCGATGCGTATGATCCGGCCGAGCACCTGGGCGGCGCCATCTTCCTGTTCCTGCGCGGCATCGCGAATGCGGATACGCACGGCTGCTACTGGCTGGCGCCGCAGCCCGAACTGCTGGACGGACTCGATCAACTGTTATCTGAAGAAGCGGAACATCATGCAGCATAGTGAGCAAATGAATGCCTTGTTCAGCCACATCGACGGCGTTGCCGGGGATGGCCATCTGCGCCGTCTGAGCGCCGCCTTTGCCCGCTTCATCGCCAGCCTGGACGAGGGGGCGCCGGATGCCACCGCCGTGGTCGTGGCCTGCGTGGTGCTGTCCGAGCTGGAAGGGCGGGGGCACAGCTGTCTGATGCTGGCGGATCTGGCCGACGAACCGTCGCAGCTGCTGGGCTGGAGCGAGGAGCTGTGGCATGCCGTGCTGGCCGTTTCCGGCCCGCTGCCCGCATCGCTTGACGGCTGGCGCGCGCTGCTGGCCGGCGCGCCTCAGGTGTGGCAGGTGGGTGCGCACGATGTGAAACAGCCGCTGGTGCTCGATGGCGACCGTCTGTACCTGCGCCGCTACTGGCGCGACGAAACCCTGGTTGGTGAAAAGATCGCCGTGCGGGCGCAGGATTTGAGCACGCCGCCGCTGGCACAGGTGCGGCAATGGCTCGACATCCTGTTCGACCAGCCCACGCAGGATGGTGGCCCGGACTGGCAAAAGGTGGCGTGCGCCATCGCCCTGCGCGGCAAGGTGGCCATCATCACGGGCGGTCCCGGCACGGGCAAGACGTACACGGTGGCGAGCCTGTTGACCCTGCTGTTTGCCGTCTCGCCGCAGCCGGAGCAACTGCGCATCGCGCTGGCCGCGCCGACGGGCAAGGCGGCCGCGCGATTAAAACAGTCGATCGACAAGGCCTTGAGCGGCCTGGCGGAAAAGGTCGGGGAAGCCTTGCCACTGCTGGAACTGGCGCGGCGCATGGGCGCGGCGCGCACCCTGCATAGTTTGCTGGGCGCGCGGCCCGATACGCGCGCCTTTGCCCACCACGCGGGCAATCCGCTCGACGTCGACGTGCTGATCGTCGATGAAGCGTCGATGGTGCACCTGGAGATGATGGCCTCGGTGCTCGACGCCTTGCCGCCCACGGCGATTCTGATCCTGCTGGGCGACAAGGACCAGCTGGCGTCGGTGGAAGCGGGCGCCGTGCTGGGCGACTTGTGCCACGATGCGCAGGCGGGCGGCTACACGGAAGCCACCATCGCGTATGCAAAGGCGGCCAGCGGCGTGGCCATTCCGCCCGCCTTCGCAGGGGCGGCCGGCGCGCTGGCGCAGCAGACGGTGATGCTGCGCCACAGCCACCGTTTCAGCGGCCCGATTGGCGAGCTGGCGCTGGCCGTGAATGGCGGCAGGCCCGATCTGGCCAAGGCCTGCTTCGCCAGCGACAGCGGCAGCCAGCTGGCGTGGAGCGTGCCGGCGCAGCAGGAAGACGTGCTGCGCCTGGCCTTGCGCGGGCGCGTGGATGCGCCCGGCGGCTATCAGCCGTATCTGCAACTGGTGAACGCGGGCGAGGCGGCGTACGCACAGCATGACGACTGGGTGCGCGCCGTGCTGCACGCATTCGAATCGTTCCGCATCCTGTGCGCCGTGCGCGAAGGCGAGTGGGGCGTGGCGGGGCTGAACACGGCCATCGAACTGCGGCTGGAAAAGGAAGGCTTAATACGCCGCAGCGAATGGTATGTGGGGCGCCCCGTGATGGTCACGCGCAACGACTACGGCACGGGCGTGTTCAATGGCGACATCGGCCTGACCCTGCGCGACCCGGCCCGGCCCGGCTCCCTGCGCGTGTACTTTTTGGAAGGCGAGCATGTGCGCAGCGTGCTGGCCACGCGCTTGCGCCACGTGGAAACGGCGTTCGCCATGACGGTGCACAAGTCGCAGGGCTCGGAATTTCGCCACACGGTGCTGGTGCTGCCGCAGGAGGGCGGCGCCATGCTGGCGCGCGAACTGGTCTACACGGGCATCACGCGCGCGCGCGACTTCTTTACCCTCGTCTCGCCCACGCAAGCCGTGCTGTTCGATGCGATCTTGCGCCGCACGCAGCGCGCCAGCGGCTTGAGGGGGCTGATCGGCTGACGGTTTGACCGGGCTCTGCAGGTTTCTGCATAGAAATATATGTGTTGTATTCCGAATATTGATGAAAATTGTTCCGATTTTTGTGTGAAAATGATGGCGAGTGTGCGTGGCAAGGCCGCTGATTCACACCATAAAAATCACCACAAAGGAGTACACCATGTTTTCATCGTTGCGCACGCGTCTGGTGCTCATTTGCGTTTCCATCGTTGTGCTGTCCATGCTGGCCTTGTCGGTCGCTAATTACATCACCACGCGCAGCAGCATGCTGGTCTCGGCTGACCAGCAGATGCAGCAACTGCTGCACAGCCAGTCCGCCGTGCTGGCGCAATGGGTCGATGGCAAGAAAAAGGTCATGGCCTCCGTCGTCATGTCGGCCGAGACGCCCGATCCGCTGCGCGCCTTCCAGATCGCGGAAAAGGCCGGCGATTTTGCCGAAGTGTTCATCGGCTATGCGGACAAGCGCTCCGTGTTTACCCATCCCGGGCGTCCGGCCGATTTCGACCCGACGGCGCGCGCCTGGTACACGGACACCGTCAAGGCGGGCGTGCCGATGCTGACGCCGCCGTACGTGGATGCGGCCAGCCACAAGCTGGTGGTGTCGTTTACGGCACCCGTCGGCCCGAAACAGGCACTGCTGGGCGTGGCGGGGGCCGACGTGCTGCTCGATACGGTCATCGCCAATGTGGTGGCGATCAAGCCGACGCCGCACAGTTTTGCCTTCCTGGTGGACCAGGAAGGCACCATCATCGCCCATGCGGACAAGGAACTGAGCCTGCAGCCGCTGGCCAAAATTGATGCGGCGCTGTCGGCTGCGCAGGTCAACCGGCTGGAAAGCACGCGCACGAGCGATGCCGTGCGCCTGAACGAGCGCGACGGCAAGCTGTACGTCACGCGCGTGGCGGGTACCGATTGGCTGCTGGCCGTGGTGCTGGACCAGCAGGAAGCCATGCAAGCCTTGCAGACGATGCTGACGACGGCCACCATCACGGCCGTGCTGCTGGCCGGCGCGGCGGCGGTGCTGCTGTCGCTGCTGGTCTTTAAAATGCTCAAGCGCCTGGAACTGGTGCGCGACGCGCTCGACGATATCGCTTCCGGCGAAGGCGATCTGACGCGCCGCCTCGACGCTTCCGGCGTGGATGAACTGGCGCAGATCGCGGACGCCTTCAACCGCTTCATCGACAAGATCGCCGCCGTGCTGGTGAAAATCCGCACGGCCAGTGTATCGGTGAAGGTTTCATCGTCGGAAATCGCCGCCGGCAACCAGGACCTGTCATCGCGCACGGAACAGCAAGCGAGCTCGCTGGAAGAAACGGCAGCCTCGATGGAGGAGCTGACTTCCACCGTGAAACAGAATGCCGACAATGCGCGCCAGGCCAACCAGATGGCGCAATCAGCGTCCGGCGTGGCCAGCAAGGGCGGGCAAGTGGTGGCGCAGGTGGTCGAGACCATGGCCTCGATCAACGACTCGTCGAAGAAGATCGTCGACATCATCAGCGTCATCGACGGCATCGCCTTCCAGACGAATATCCTGGCCTTGAATGCGGCCGTGGAAGCGGCGCGCGCGGGCGAGCAGGGACGCGGCTTTGCCGTGGTGGCGACGGAAGTGCGTAATCTGGCCCAACGATCGGCTGGCGCAGCGAAGGAAATCAAGCTGCTGATCGACGATTCGGTGGGCAAGGTCGATTCGGGCGCGCGCCTGGTCGACGAGGCGGGAGCGACGATGCAGGAAATCGTCGACAGCGTGCGCCGCGTGACCGACATCATGGGCGAGATCACGGCCGCCAGCGTCGAGCAGAGTTCCGGCATCGAACAGGTGAACCAGGCCATCGCGCAAATGGACCAGGTGACGCAGCAAAACGCGGCCCTGGTGGAACAGGCTGCGGCTGCGGCGGAAAGCCTGCAAGACCAGGCCGGCACCCTGGCGCAGGTAGTGGGCGTGTTCAAGCTCGATGACGGGCAAGCACCGCCGCCGCAGCGGCCGCCAGCCAGGCCCGTGGTGCGCGCGGCCATCGCACCGCGCATCGCCAGCCGTCCCGAAAAAACGCCCGTCGCCAAGCCCGAGCGCAGCGACGAGTGGGAAACGTTTTAAGCCAGTCTTTCAGCGCGCCGGGGCGCCAGGGTCGGCGCCATCTGCTTCGCCACCTCAAAAAAAGCGTTGGTGGCCGGCGTGTTCTGGCGCCGGTCGCGCACGGCCAGCCCCACCTTGCGGCTGACGGGCGGATGTAACGGCAGGGCGACCAGCTCCGGATACTGCTCGCGCAGGCGCTGTGGCAGGGCCAGTTCGGCCACGATGGACAGGCCGTCGCCGCGGCTGACCATGTCGAGGATGGTGATCACCTGGCTGATGCGGTAGGGGACATTGGGCTGCAAGCCCGCGTTGGCGAACAGCGGTTCGATCAGGCAGGCGCAGCCCGCCTCGGACATGATGAACGGTCCTTCGCACAGCTGCGCCAGGGTGATGGCCGTTTCGCTGGCCAGCGGGTGGCTGCGCGGCACCAGCGCCATCATCTGGTCTTCCACCAGCGGCGCCGTATCGAAGCGCTCGTCGGGCAGCACGACGAAGCCGACGTCGACGCGGCGTTCGCGTATCCACTGCACCACTTCATGGTCGGCGCCTTCATCGATGCGCAGGGTGATGCCCGGATAGCGCAGGCGAAATTGCGCCGTGATGGCCGGCAGCAGATTCAAGGACGAAGTAGGGCCGAAGGAGCCGATGCGCAGGCTGCCCTGGCGCTGGCCCAGCACGTCGGCCGCTTCCTGGCGCATGGCTTCGGATAATCCCAGGATTTCGCGCGCGCGCAGCAGCAGCTGGCGGCCCACGTCCGTCAGCTCGGCCGATGCCTGGTGGCGCACGATGAGGTCCACGCCCATCTCCTTTTCCAGCGCTTTTAACGCATGCGAGACGGCCGACTGGCTGATGCCCAGCTGCGCGGCGGCGGCGGAAAAGCCGTGCAGTTCGGCTACCAGGGTAAAGATTTGCAGTTGCGTGAAGGTCATGCTGTGGCTTTCCTGTGCTATGAGTCTTTGCTCATTATTTCATGAATTGATATTAGCTTTAATATATACGTGCAGCGTCCGCTGCACAAGCGACATCATAGGACTTTCCATGCGACCTTCCGCCGTACCTTCAGCCGCCTTGCCTGCCGTGCAATCGCCGCTCGTCTACCTGAAACTGATTTTCGTCGCCCTGTTCTGGGGCGGCACCTTTATCGCGGGACGCGTGCTGGCGCAGCAGATGCCGCCGATGACGGCCGCCAGTGGGCGCTTCGGCGTGGCCGTGCTGCTGCTCGTCGTACTGGCATGGAAGCTGGAAGGGGGCTTGCCGCGCCTGGACCGCAAGCAGCTGGCGACGACGGCGGCGCTGGGCCTGACGGGCATCTTTTTATATAACCTGTGCTTCCTGGCAGCCCTGTCGCGCATGCCGGCCGGGCGCACGGCCCTGTTCGTGGCGCTGAACCCCATCGTCACGGCGCTGGCCTCGGCCATGCTGTTCCGCGAACGGCTCGGTTCCTTCAAGTGGCTGGGCATCATGCTGGCGTTTTGCGGTACGGCCATCGTCATCACGCGCGGCGATATCGCTGGCGTGCTGCACGGCACGGGCGGCGGCATCGGCATGGGTGAGGTGTTCATGTTTTGCGGCATTTCCAGCTGGGCCGCCTACACCCTGATCGGCCGGGTCGCGCTGAAGGGCCTGAGCCCGATCGCCGCCACCACGTATGCGGCTATGTGGGGCCTGGCCTTTTTGCTGGTGGGGGCGGTGGTGGAATTCCCGACGGTGCCATGGCGCAGCTTTGGCTGGCAAGTGTGGGCCGCCATCGGCTACCTGGGCGTGTTCGGCACGGTGATCGGCTTTGTCTGGTATTACGAGGGCGTCAAAGCGCTGGGCCCGTCGCGCACGGCCGTATTCAACAACCTCGTGCCCGTGTTCGGCATCGTGCTGGCGGCGGTGCTGCTGGACGAGCCCGTGCTCGCCTCGATGCTGGTGGGCGGCGCGGTGACGATAGCCGGCGTCATCATGACCAACCGGCAAATAAAGGCTTAACCCTAAGCAAGGACTGGGGTCGGACCCTGAGGGTCCGACCCCGGCATTTCAAGGGTTAACTTTAGCTCAGCGGGCGCGGCGGCGCTTCGATGGTTTGGCCGGCGCCTTCTTGTGCCGGCTGACCGAGGCGCGCATCACCTTCGGCTCTTCGATGCCGTTCTCGGCCGCCAGCATGCGGCGGATGTTGACGGCATCCATGGCGCGCACGGAATTGGCGCGCGCGTTGAGCAGGATCATGGTGGCAAACTTGCCGGCCGACTTGATGCGCATGATCAGGCAACGCCCCGCTTCATTCGTGTAACCCGTCTTCGACAGGCCGATATCCCAGCCCTTGGCGCCCACCAGGCGGTTCGTGTTGTGGTATTCCACGTCGCGGCCCTTGATCTGGATCACGTCCTTCGAGTCGGTGGTGATGCGGCTGATTTCCGGGTAGCGCGAAGCGGCCACGGCCATCTTGACCAGGTCCGCCGCCGTCGACTGGTTGTTCGGCGACAAGCCCGTCGGTTCTTCGATCACGGTCTGGCGCATGCCCAGGGCCTTGATCTTGGCGTTGACGGCCACGGCAAACGCCGTCGGGCCGCCGGGGAAGGTGCGCGCCAGCGAGGCGGCAGCGCGGTTATCGGACGACATCAGCGCCAGTTGCAGCACGTCGTGGCGGCTCAGGGTGGCGCCCACGGGCACGCGCGAGGTGCTGTGTTTCAAGGTGTCGACATCCTCGCGGTCGATGCTGATCTCTTCCTGCATATTCGCCTTGGAGTCGAGCACGACCATGGCAGTCATGAGCTTGGTCAGCGAGGCGATGGGCACCACCACGTTGGAATTTTTTTCAAGCAAGATTTTGCCTGTGCCGTCTTCGACTACCAGGATCGACTGGGAACCGAAGGGCACGGCGATGGCCGCTGTCGAAAGCGTCATCAGCACCGCGGCGAACATTTTTTTGAGCATGGGATTGTAATGGGAAAGCAGTTTTGGGGCGCCATCAAGGGCGCTGCGCGCAAATCCGGAACGGGGCCGCGCGAGAACGCGGCGTGTATCTCGGAGGCAATATTTGCCAAGCTTAAACAATACCATTAAAGATCAAGCGATGTCTACGGTACAAGCCCGCAACAGGCGGCGTTGCGGCCAATTTGGCAAATAAATGGGGCTATTCTTGCCGGAGTGAAAATTGTTGTGCAATTATTGCTTTCATCTTGGAAACTTCGTATTATTTCAGCAATATTGGCAGGCATGGTCCGGCAGGTGCCGCGCGCTTCGTCGTTGATGCCTGCCGCTTCGTGTTTCGTCGCCCCGCGCTAGGCCCCGCAACAGGGGCGCCGTAGACTGCGTTCATGCCTGAATCACAGACCACGGAGAACGCATCGTGTTAAAAAAATATACGCAATGGTATCGCAGCATCGACGAAGAAACGCTGCGGGTGCTGCAACATCCCGAGCTGGCCGCGCAGATCCAGGGACGGGCGCGCCGCTACATCGCCATGAAGCTGGTGAAACTGACGCCGATCGAGCGCCAGCAATTGCACGCTTTTCTGCTCAAGTACCGCGGCGCCGGTTTTTACATCGCCGCGTTCAAGCTGATGCTGCTGTTTAGCGCCATTGGCGTCGCCCTGCACCTGCTGCTGCCGGCCCGGTTCGAATTGCTCAAGGCCCTCGCGTTCAGCAACGGCCTGGGTTTTGCGCTGGCGTGGGGTCTGGTGGGCGTCTGGTTCAATTACCGCAGTTCCGTGCGCAACAAGTTCAAGAGACTCTTGCTGATCGTGTCGACCTGCGCGGCAGGGGTAGCGGCCGGCGTGCTGCTGGCCGGTTGGAGCGATACCGGTTCCATGGACATGGCCTTCGAGCGCTTGCTGCGCGTGGGCGGCATCGCCTTGCTGGTGGCAGGCCTGTTTTATATGGTCCCGCTGGCGATCGTCACCACCTGGCGCAACCGGCAGTACGAAGCACTGACGGTGCAGCTGCAGCAGGATGCCGAGCGCGACCGGCTGGCGCGCGAACTGAGCGAATCGCAGCTGCGCCTGCTGCGCGCGCAGATCGAGCCGCATTTTCTGTTCAATACCCTGGGCGCCGTGCAGCAGCTGGCCGAGCAGGGCGCGCAAGGTGCCGGCCGGGCCGCAGCATTGACGGCCGATCTGATCGCCTTCCTGCGCGCCAGCCTGGCGGAGATGCGCAGCGAGCAAGTGCCCTTGCAAAGCGAATTCGACATGGTGGCCGCATATTTGCGCGTGATGCAGGCGCGCATGGGCTCGCGCCTGCGCTATGTGCTGGACTTGCCGGCCGAGTGTGCGCACGCGGCGATACCCAGCATGATCTTGCTGACCCTGGCGGAAAATGCCATCAAGCACGGTATTGAACCATCGTTGCGCGGCGGCGAGGTCCGCCTGTCGGCGCTGCGGGTGGACGGCATGCTGCGACTGCGCGTGCAGGACACGGGCATGGGCTTGCCGGCCAGCGGCGCGGGCAGCGTGCCCGGAGGTGGCCTGGGCCTGGAAAACGTGCGCAGCCGGCTGTTGCTGTCCCATCCGTCCGCCCGCCTGAGCCTGCGCGATGGCGACGAGGGCGGCGTGATCGCTGAAATAGTGTTGCCCATTAACATTGTATCCAGCCTGAAAGAACCTGCCGCATGAACACCAGCATCCTGATCGCCGAAGATGAACCCCTGATGCGCGAGCGCCTGCAAATGCTGCTGGCGCAAGCGTGGCCCGAGGCGCAAGTCGTGCTGGTGGCGGAAAATGGCAACGACGCCTGGGACGGCTTCCTTGAGCACGAGCCGGACGTGGTCTTCCTCGACATCCGCATGCCTGGCCTGTCGGGCCTGGAAGTGGCCGAGCGCATCGGCAAGCGCGCCCACGTCGTGTTCGTCACCGCCTACGACCAGTACGCCGTCGATGCGTTCGACGCGGGCGCCGTCGACTATCTGTTGAAACCCGTGCAGGCCGAGCGGCTGCAGCGGGCGCTGGCCCGGCTGCGCGACAAGCTCGGTGCGCAGCCGGCCGACATGGCCAATTTATTGCAGTCGCTGCGCGCCGCCTTGCCGGCGCCGCCGCGTGAAAAAATAAAATGGATCAAGGCCAGCGTGGGCAAGCAGATCCGCCTGATCGACATCGACGACGTGCTGTTCTTCCAGGCCGACACCAAGTACACGCGCGTGGTGCTGGCCGGCTCGGAAGCGCTGGTGCGCACGCCGCTGAAGGATTTGCTGGGCGGACTCGATCCGGAACAGTTCTGGCAAATCCACCGCGGCACCATGGTCAACGTGAAAGCCATCGAGGCGGCCGAGCGCATCGACGCCGAGCGCATGCAGGTACTGGTGCGTGGCAGCACGGAAAAGCTGCCCGTCAGCCGCACGTTTACGTATTTGTTCAGGGATTGATATGATGACAATATTTTTAATCTGCCACTGAAATTGACATCTCATGACAATCTTGCGCCGCTGGTTCTCCGCCATCCTTCTTTCCTTGCTCGCTTGCACGGCTGCCACGGCAGCGCAGAAGGAGGAAAAGGTGGTGTATCACGTCAATGACGCCAGCAATGCCACGGCTGCGCTGAAAAATATCCGCAATCACCTGGACGCCAGTCCCCAGGCCACCATCGTGCTCGTCGCGCATGGCCCCGGCATCGATTTTCTGCTCGACGGCGCCATCGACAAGCATGGCACTGCGTATGAGGTGGCGGTGCGCGAGCTGGCCAGGCGGGGCGTGAGTTTTCGCGTCTGCAATAACACCTTGCAAGGACGCAACATCGACCGCCAGCGCGTGCTGCCCGAAGCCGTCATCGTGCCGTCGGGCGTGGCCGAGCTGAGCCGCTTGCAGTGGCAGGAAGGGTATGTGTATATCAAGCCCTGACACACGCGCCGCTGCCGGATGGCAAGGGCGCGGCGCATGGGAAGCGGGGGCTTACTGGATCTTGGCGATCGACACTTCCGTCGATTTCACCAGCGCGATGACTTCGCTGCCCACTTTCAAGTCCAGGTCCTTGATCGAGCGCGAGGTGATCACCGAGGTGACGATGCCGTGCGGCGTTTCCACGTCCACTTCCGAGACCACGGGGCCAAAGATGATTTCCTTGATCTTGCCGCGAAACTGGTTGCGTACATTCACTTCCGAGATAGCCATGATGTTTCCTTTGTGCCTGTAATACGCCATGCGGCGCGACAAGGCCAGAGTACGGCGCGCGCGCGCTTTTGACCACGAATCGATGCGCATATGGTTATGCGCAAACCGGCGCCGAAATGAAAAAACCGGGACAAGTCCCGGTTTTTGTTGATATGGCGCAAACTTACTTCTGATAAATCTTGTCGAACTCGCCACCATCGTCAAAATGTTTCTTTTGCGCCTGTTTCCAGCCGCCAAACACGTCATCGATGGTAAACAGGCTGATCGGCTTGAAGCTGGCCGCGTATTTCTTCGCGACTGCGGCCGAACGGGGGCGCAGGTAGTGCTTGGCGACCAGTTCCTGGCCCGCTTCCGAGTACAGGTATTGCAGGTAGGCAGTGGCTTCCTTACGCACGCCGCGGCGGTCGACCACTTTGTCGACGACGGCCACCGGTGACTCGGCCAGGATGGAGATGCTTGGATACACCACTTCGAAGTTGTCGCCGAATTCGGCGCGCACCAGTTGCACTTCATTTTCAAACGTCACCAGCACGTCGCCGATTTCACGCTGGGTAAATGTGGTGGTGGCGCCACGGCCGCCGCCGTCGAGCACGGGCACGTTCTTGAACAGCTTGCTCACCAGTTCGCGCGCCTGCGCTTCGCTGCCGCCTTTTTTCACGGCATAGCCCCAGGCTGCCAGATACGTGTAGCGGCCGTTGCCCGAGGTTTTCGGGTTCGGCACGATGACCTTGATGCCGGGCTTGGCCAGGTCGTCCCAGTCCTTGATGTGTTTCGGGTTGCCTTTGCGCACCAGATACACCATGGTGGAATAGAACGGCGCCGCATTGTTCGGGAATTTCTTGGCCCAGTCGGCCACCACCAGGCCGCGATCGACGAGGATATCGATGTCGTTCGCCTGGTTCATGGTCACGACGGACGCTTCCAGGCCATCGGCGACGGAGCGCGCCTGCTTGCTCGAGCCGCCGTGCGACTGCTTGATGGTGATGGTTTCGCCCGTTTTGGCTTTCCAATCAGCAATAAACGCGGGATTCACATCCTTGAACAATTCGCGCATCACGTCGTACGAGGCATTCAGCAAGACCACGGGTTCGGCGGCGGACACGCTCATGGGCAGGCTCATGGCGGCGGCTGAAGCGGCCAGGGCGCTGGCCAGGAACCAGCGGCGCGAGCGTTGGGTGAGTGTCGCTGTGGCAGTCGATACGGCGTTGGAATGGATCATGTTGAACTCTTGTTGTGAGAATAGACAGTCATAGTCTAAAATTCCGGCCGGAAAAGAAACGAATTTTTCGTAATATGCTTAGATCCGATTCCCGTTTGTGCTGAAAAACAGATATCGATTTTTGGAAACATTCGTGGGCAAGACGACAGTCAAGGCTTAGCCTGCAAGGGTTCCGTCATAGGCAAAACCGGTCTGTGGCGTGGCGCGAAAAAACCCGATCGCGCTGCTTGGTGTATAGTCGAATGGCGCGATACAGGGGTAAAACCGTCTGCATTGGCAACTGGAATATTTTGTGAGCGTACATGAGTCTTGAAATTCGTATTGCAACATCGACCGACGCTTTCGAGGCGTGCAACGTATTACGACGCTCCATCGTCGAATGCTGCAGCCTCGATCATCGGGACGATCCGGCCATCCTGGAAGCCTGGCTGGGCAATAAAACACCGCAGATGGTGGCGTGCTGGTTTGCGTCGCCTACCAATTTTTCGCTGGTCGCAGTCGAGCAGGGCGCCGTCGTCGGCGTCGGCTTGCTGACGCGCGCCGGCAAGCTGGCCCTGTGCTACCTGCTGCCCGAGGCGCAAGGCCAGGGGGGCGGCAAGGCCCTGGTGGAACAGCTGGAAGCGCAGGCGCGCGAGTGGGGCATCAAGGCCCTGCAATTGCACAGCACGGCCAGCAGCCAGACCTTTTTCGTCAGGCAGGGATATATCGAGGCGGGCAATGTGCGTTCGCCGTATGGCGTGGAAACGATTTTCTGCTGGAAACAGATTGACTCCGCAGGGATCGCTAGCGGCGACCCCAAGCGCAAGCGCTTTTGCAACTGCAATTCGGCCTGACGGCTATCCTGCACGTCAGCCCGCCCATCCGGCGGCGGGCCTTTCCTCCGCTTTAAAACTGTCCCTCAAGAACTGATCTGGATATACACGCCTTGCGGCGCGGTATCGCTCGTCTGCAACAAGGTGCCGCCGGCAAACAGTTTCAGTTCGCCGGGCGCGAACGCCAGCCAATCCTCGTTTTGCGTCAGCGGATGCGTGGCGATGACGGCGATGCGGTCGTCCAGGTGGCTGTGCTGGCGAAAGTCGATGCTGCGCTCGCAGTCGATCAGTTGCGCCACGGAAAACGGGTATTCGCGTATCACGTAGTGCAAATGCGTGGAACAGTGGGCAAACAGCAGTTCGCCATCCGACAGGATGAAATTGAAGCTGCCGTGCGCGGCAATCTCGCGCGCCACGTCGCCGATGGCGGCGCGCAGCGCAGCGCGCGTGGGTTCACCTGCGGGAAACTGCGTGCGCAAGCGGGCCAGCAGGTGGCAGAAGGCCTGTTCGCTGTCCGTGTCGCCGCTGGCGCGGTAGTAGGCATTGGCAGGCGGGCGCCACGTTTTCAAGTCGCCATTGTGGGCGAAGGACCAGGTCTTGCCCCACAGTTCGCGGGCGAACGGATGGGTGTTTTCCGGTGCGATGCGGCCCTGCGTGGCCTTGCGGATGTGCGCGACGATATTTTTCGCCTTCACGGGATGCTGCTGCACGGTGGCGGCCAGCGGCGAATCGATGGCCGCCAGGTGATCCGTCAGCAAGGTGCAGCCACTACTGGAATGATAGGCGATGCCCCAGCCGTCGCGGTGCTCGGCCGTGCGTCCGCCCCGTTCGGCAAAGCCGGCAAAGGAAAATCCCAGCGCGGCCGGTTTGCTGCTGTTCATTGCGAGTAACTGGCACATGGCGGCCCTTCCTGATGGTATCGGTACACGCCCACAGTAAGGGCGCTCGCCAGGGGCGGGAAGGAATGTTTGCGTCTATCGTTATGCGCTGGCCGTCGCATCCCTTATGTGCCAGGCGCATATCAAATGGCGAAACCATTCGTTCTCCTTTGCCTGGCGCTGCCTTACTCTGCACACTTTGGCGCCGTCTTCCCCATGCGGGATGCCGGCGCAGCCCGATGAAGGAGCACGTATGCCATTTCCCGTCCTGAAAAATTACCTGGCCCGTTTGTCGCACCAAACCCAGGCCGGCACCAGCGTCTGGCTCGACGGGGAAGGCAGGGCGCTGGGGCGCTTTTTCAATTGCACCATGACCAGCGCCTTCCAGCCGCTGCGCGAACTGGACAGCGGCAAGCTGGTGGCCTTCGAGGGCCTGGCGCGCAGCGTGTCGAAGGCGGACGAGGGCTTGTCTCTGTGGCGTTTGCTCGATCACGCGGCCAGCGACGACGAATCCGTGGAGCTGGACCGGCTGTGCCGCATGCTGCATGCCATTAATTTCTTTCGCCAGAGCGAAGCGGAGCAGTCGGACCTGTACCTGAACGTGCATGACCGCTTGCTGAGCGCCGTCAGCAGCAATCACGGCCACGCCTTCCAGCGCATCCTCGATGCGCTGGGCTTGCCCATCGAGCGCATTGTGCTGCAATTGCCGACGGTGACGCCGAACCAGGGCTGGCTGCTCAATTACGTGGCCGACAATTACCGGCGCAACGGTTTCCGCCTGGCCATCAACGTGGCCAGCGTGCAGGAGGCCACAGGCATGCTGGAGCGTTTGCATCCGCATGCGTTCAAGCTCGACGCGGGCAACCTCAGCGACGAGCAAGCCGTCGCCAGCTTCGTCACTGTGTGCCATGCGGCGAAAATTCGCGTCATCTTCAAGCGCCTCGACACGCCGGCCGCACTGGCCGCGCTGCAGCGCGTCGCCGCCGCCACGGGCTTGCCCATCGTGGCGCAGGGATATTTATTGGACAAGCCGTTGACGGCGCTGGCGCAGGCAAAGCAGGAGGTCGCGGCCTGCGCGGCCGCCGCTTAGGACGTCCAATGCTGAAATGAGGGCGACACGATAGGCATTGAGGGTTTTTCTTCGCAGCACAATACGCTATAGTATTCCCATCGTTAAATTGGACTGACTATGGCATCGCGCAGAAATTTTCTACACCACGGTATGGGCCTGGCCGCGCTGGGCCTGGTAGCCACCCCTCTCATCGGCTGCGCCTCGCGCACGGCCGCTCCCGCCGCAGCTTCGGCCAGCGCCAGGCCGCGCGCGCCGCGCACGGGCGTACCGCCCCAGCCGACGCAACTGGCCAGCGTCGACCGTTCGATCACGTCGCAGTCGCGCCAGGCCATCACCGAGATGGAACCGCCTCCCGACATCTTCGATGCGCAGGCGCTGGACCTGGAATTCTGGCTCAAGCCCCGCACCCTGGAAGTGGTGCGCCCGGCCAGCAATGAAAAGGCCAGGCTGCTGTACTGGAAAGATGGCGAAGTCATCGATTCTGCTTACCAGGAACTGTGCCACTTGCTGCGCGACGTGAACGGCAAGAAGACGGCCCCCATCGACCCGAAACTGCTGGAAACCCTGTGGGGCACGCAAGCGTTCGTGGCCCGCTACGGCATCGAGCAGCCGCTGGAGATCCTGTCGGGCTACCGCACGGCGGAGTCGAACAGCCGCCTGCGCGAAGCGGGCGTGCCGGCCGCGCGCCAGTCGCTGCACATCTCGGGCCGCGCCGCCGACATCCGCGTGGCGAATCTGAACGCGGAAGTGCTCGGTTCGCTGGTGCGCAGCTTCAAGCAGGGCGGCGTGGGCTTTTATTACCGCTCCGGCCCGCGTGGCGGCTGGATCCATGCCGATACGGGCTTGCAGCGCGTCTGGAAAGGGTAAACGCCTGCAGGGCGTCAATCGTAGTGGTAGGGCGGCTCCGGCACGCTGTCGTTGCTGGTGCGCCGCCAGTCCTCGAAATTCACGGGGCGTTCCCAGTGAATGCGCCAGCCCAGGCGCTGGCTGGTTTGCGCCTCGGGATGGTCGCGCAGATAGCCGTCGATAAAGCGCGTGAATTCCGAGACATAGCCGCTGCGGCGGTAGGAAAGTGGACGAGTCATGGCCCCTCCTGCTATTGACATTTCTTTCATTTTAGCGCCGTCGGCAGAAAAGTGCCGCCCATTTTCCGCTTCCCGCTTTCCATTTTCCGCCTGCCATGAAACTGTCCAGCCATAACATCGAACTGTTCCTGGCCGTCGTCGACGGCGGTTCGTTTTCGGCCGCCGCGCGCGCCTTGCGCCGGGCGCCGTCCGCCGTCAGCATGGCGATGGCCAACATCGAGGCGGAACTGGGTATCGCCCTGTTCGACCGGGGCGCGCGCGAAGCCGTGCCCACGCCGGCCGCACTGGCGCTGCTGCCGCATGCGCGCCTGATTGCCGAGCAGTTGAAGCAGCTGCACCTGCACGTGCAGGAATTGTCGCAGGGCCTGGAAAGCCGCATTTCGCTGGGCATTGCTGCCGAGCTCGACCATACGCCTTTCCTGGCCGCCGTGCGCGCGCTGTCGCAGCGCCATCCGCTGCTCGACATCGAGGTGCTGACGGCGCCGCAGGACGATGTGCTCGACATGCTGCACCGGGGCCGCATCAGCGCCTGCATGGCCTTCGCTGGCGGGCGCATCAATCACGAGGAACAGTTCCAGCTGGTGGGCAGCGATGCCTTGCTGGCGATTATTTCCACCCAGCATCCGCCCGACGTGGCGGGCCGGCCCCTGTATATCGAGGAATTGGTGAATTTGCGCCAGATCATCGTCGCCAGCCGCGAACTCGACCTGGCCGATGCGCGCCCCGTGGTGGGCTTGTCTTACTGGCGCACGGACAGCTTGCCGATGGCGCTGTCCATGGTGGAGGCGGGGTTGGGTTGGGGTAATTTTGCCGCCTCGGCCATCAAGGACTCGCTGGCGGCGGGGCGGGTGCGCCGCGTGGCGTTCAAGAATACGGGCAATGGCCTGGTCGTGCCCATCCACCTGGTATGGATGAAGGACCGGCCGCTGGGCATGGCGGCGCGGTCCTTTCTTCAGTTGCTCAGCGATGCTGCCTGAATGTTGCTGGACTCTTCCTTCGGCTGCTGCGCCGACAGCGGCACGCCGAAGAGGCCGTCGAAGAAGTAATTGAAGATGAAGCTGTAGCACGGGATGATCAGCATCAGCGCGAAGTCCAGCACGAAGGCTTGCCACAGGCTGATATTGAGCCACCAGGCGATCAGCGGGATCAGGTAAATCACCAGCGTGATCTGGAAGCCGATCGCGTGCAGGATGCGGCGCCAGACGGTGCGCGTGCGCGACACCTGGCGGATTTCCCAGTATTCGAAGGCCGTGTTGTAGAGCAGGTTCCAGATCACGGCGATGGTCGTGATCATGATCGCCAGCGGCCCGGTACTGGTGGGCGACTCGCCCGAAAGCAGGGTCAGCCAGGCCGTGGAAATGGCCATGCCGATGATTTCAAAGGCGGTGACGTAGACGATTTTGCGTTTGATGCCTTGCATGTAAAGCCTGTAAAGAAGAGATGGTGCGTATTTTAAGTCAGGTATGCTGATGTTAAAAGTTGATAGCTATCAGTTTTTCTGATTGGTATGCGCCTGCAATACCATGCTGGCCATGAACGGTGGATAATGGCGGCTGGCGGGCAACCGGACCCGCCGCATCACTGCAGAAAAGGTCCACGAGCATGCAAGGCGCAGCAGACAGCAATCTCCCCGATACCCCCGACACCCCCGCCAGCCCGGACGAACGTCCCCGTTTTCGCCCCGTTCCGTGGCAGCACCTGGAAACGCCGTACGATGTGGAAGTATGGATCGAGGAACATAACCGCAGCATGCAGGACAATATCCGCGCCACGGAAACGGGCGTGGGCATCTGCTTTACCCTCGCCGAAGGGGGTGACATTTATATGCAGACGAGCGCCGACGGCGCCGTCGTACTGGACGTAACGCCGGACGCGGCCTGGGTCGCACCCCTCATCAGTGCGGCGACGGGCTGCGAGGCGCCGGACTCGTCACTGTGGATCTTGCCTGACGACAAGCTGATCCAGCTGATCGTGGGGCTATCGAGTCTGGTGGCCAGCACCTTGCTGGTGGTGGGCCATGATTTCGGCTTGCGTCGGCGTGGCATGGGCCGCTGAGGGGCTTTGTGGCAGAAACGTTATCTGCCGCGGGCATCGCTCGACACTGCGCGTGGCGCGTGCTAGTCTCGCTACTGCACCTGCCTGTTTGCCAGGGCGGCGGTGCAAAGGACAGCCATGGACACACCACCGCAAGCGGTACCTGCTCCGGATTCCTCCCCGCGCTGCCACGACGGCGTGCCGCAGCATGCCGCGCCCCTGCTCGACGATGGCGTTTTCAGCCCGGAACGGGTGAAGGCTGAACGCGAACAAGCGTATTTCAACGACTTGTACCTGCTGGCGCCCGTCGCCTATATCGTGCTGGGTCTCGATGGCGTCATCGTGCAGATGAACCTGGTGGCGGCCGAATTGTTCGGCCTGCCGCGGGAACGGCCGGGCCACGTGCTGTTCCGTTCCTATATCCACGAGGCGTTCCGTCACGATTACGAGCAGTTCGTGCAGCGCGTGCTCAATAGCAGCGAACCCGAGCGCATCCAGCTGCAGGTGCAGTTGTCGTCCCGCCGCGGCGCGCGCGCGGCCGGCTTGCCCGTCAGCCTGCTGGGCAGCGCCGATCCGAACGGCCAGGCGCTGCGCCTGGTGCTGGAGCAGGCCGAGGGCAAGCTGGCCGCGCTTGAGCGCAGCGAAGAGCGCTTCCGGCGCATCGTGCACAGTGCCGAGGAGGGCATCTGGGAAATCGATGCGCAGGCGCTGACCAGCTTTGTCAATCCGAAGATGGCGCTCATGCTGGGCTTCCCGATCGAGGAGATGCTGGGCCAGCCGCTGGCGGCCTTCATGGATGACGAGGGACGCGCCATCCTGGAGCGCAACATTGCGCGGCGCCAGGATGGCATTGCCGAACGCCATGAATTCAAGTTCCTGCGGCGTGACGGCAGCACCTTGTGGGCGACCCTGGCCACCAATCCCATCTTCGACTCTGGCGGCACCTACCTGGGTGCGCTGGCGCTGGTCTGCGACATCACGGCGCAGCGCGCGGCGTCCGAGCGCATCTGGCGGCAAGCCAATTTCGATCAGTTGACGGACTTGCCGAACCGCCATATGTTTCTCGAACTGCTGCAGCACGAGGCGGCCCATGCCAAACGCGAAGGCGCTTGCCTGGCCCTGCTGTTCATCGATCTCGACCACTTCAAGCAGGTGAATGACCGCCTGGGCCACGAGAAGGGCGACATGCTGCTGCGCCAGGCGGCGCGGCGCATCAGCGAACGCGTGCGCGCCACCGATACGGTAGCGCGCCTGGGTGGCGACGAATTTACCGTCATCCTGGCCGGCGTGGGGCAGTTGGGCGGCATCGAGCGCGTGCTGCAGGAGTTGACGGGTGCGCTGGCCCTGCCTTTCTTGCTCGACGGCGATACGGCGCAAGTGTCGGCCAGCGTGGGCGTGGCGCTGTATCCGGCTGACGGCGAGGCGCCGGACAGCTTGCTGCGGCATGCCGACCAGGCCATGTATGCGGCCAAGAGCGCGGGGCGCAACGGCTACAGCTATTTCACGCCGGCGTTGCAGCAGGCGGCCGAATTGCGCCGCAACACGGTGCGCGAGATGCGCCTGGCGCTGGCGCAGGACCAGTTCGAAGTGCATTACCAGCCCATCATCCGCCTGTGCGACGGCGTCGTCGAACGGGCCGAGGCGCTGCTGCGCTGGCGCCATCCGCTGCGCGGCCTGCTGCTGCCCGCCGATTTCATCGCCTTTGCCGAGGCGAACGGTCTGATCATCGATATCGGTGAGTGGGTGTTTCACCAGGTGGTGCGCCAGGCACGGCAGTGGCAAGACGAGCATGGCAGCCAATTCCAGATCAGCATCAACAAGTCGGCCGTGGAATTTCGCTGCGACGCCGCGCTGTACCAGGACTGGGGCGGGTACCTGGCGCGCCAGGGTCTGGCACCGGGCGCCATCGTCATCGAAACCAGGGAAGCGGTGCTGCTCGACGAGGCGTGCCAGGTGGTCGACCGGCTACGCCAGTTCCGCGCCATGGGCCTGGCGCTGGCGCTCGACGATTTCGGCAGCGGCCAGGTCTCGCTCGCGTGCCTGAAAACGGCCGATATCGACATGCTCAAGATCGACCGTTCCCTGGTCGGCGAGTTGGGACGCGACGATGCCGGATTGGGCCTGTGCGAGGCGATCATTGTGCTGGCGCAGCGGCTGGGGCTGAAAGTCGTGGCCGAAGGCGTGGAAACGGCGTCGCAGTGCGATTTGCTGCGTGCCGCCGGCTGCGATTATGCGCAGGGATATTTCTTTTCTCGTGCCTTACCGGCAGGACAGATGGATCGCCTGCTGGCGGCTCAGGCGGCTGCCTGAACGGTCGCCTGCGCCTGCCCGTCGCCTTCCATCAGCTGTTCCACGGCAGCCAGGGTCTCGGCGGCGCTGACCTTGGCCAGCGTCAGGCCCGATGCCAGGATGACGCGATAATGGCGGCTGGCCGGATAAAACCAGCGGTAGTTATCGGTGTGGATGTAGTAGCCGACGATTTTCTTGTCATATGCCGAGGCGATGTGGATCACCGAGGTGTCGGGCGAGAGTACCAGTTCGCAGCGGCGTATCAGGGCCGCCAGCGCCAGGATGTGGCCGGTGGGTGGCGCGGCCATCACGTTGGCATGGCCGGCGCCGTCCACGATCTCGGCGGCGCGCGCCTCGGTTCCCGGTGCGGCGATCAGCAGCAGCGCATGGCGTGGATAGCGGGCCGCCAGGGCGGCGCAGCAACGCTGGGCGTCGGCCACGCTGACCGTGCGTTGCGCATTGCTGCCCTGGAAATTGAGGCAGAACAAGCCTTCATAGGTACGCAGCAGAGTGTCGCAGGCGGGGTCGACCTGTGCCGCGTGCGCATCCACGCCGAACAGTTCATAGCGCAGGTCGATGTCGCGCAATCCAAAGGCCTTGAACGCGGCAAAAAAGCTATGCAGGATGTGGCGGCTGCGGTCGCAGGGTACGGTATGGTCGAACATGCCCAGATTGGCTGTCGAAGTGCCATATTTGGGAATGGCAAAGCCCGTCAAATAGCGCGCACCCAGCCATTTAATGCGCAGCAGCAAGGGAATCGAAAAGCGGTTGTAGGGGGTGAAAATGACGTCGTAGTGGCGCCGGCGCAGCTCGGCGATGGTGGTGCGCAAATCGCGCAGCAGCGGCTGCTTGTCCCAGATGAGGATGTCGCTTACATGCGGATTGTCGGCGATGATGTCGCGGTTGGCGCTGCTCGCTGCCACGTCGATCTGCCAGTGCGGATAGTTTTTTTTCAGCTCGCGCAGCAGGGCCGAGGTGACGATCATGTCGCCGATTTTGTCGTTGCGCAAAATCAATACCTTGCGCACGCGGGAGATATCGAGGGGTTGCTTGTCGGATTTGCCCAGCAGGGCGTAACTGATCAGCCGGGCGGCGGTTTTTATCAAGGGAACTCCGGAAGTGGATGACGGGATGCGCTGGCATATTGGCGAAACAGCAAGCGACAGCAGCATCTTACGGATTTCCAGCGTCCTGAGCCAGGGGTGTGCCGCATTATTGCTGCGCGCGCCAAGGCAGCGCACGCGGGAGGAGAGCTTACTTCAGGCCCAGCAGGGCGACGACGCGCTCGCGGCTGATGCCGACCAGCGCCGAGCTGATGGCCAGCAGCGATTCATAGCCGGGCTGGCTGGCCTTTTGCGTGAAGTTTTCCGCCAAGGTATCCATGCTGACGCTCTCTTGCACCGGTTGTGCGCGCGCCACCCGTCCCGTCGCTTGCGCCAGGGCCAGGCTGACGGAACTGCGCGCCGCCTGCAACTGCGCCAGCGCCTGCACCACTTGCTGCAAGGTGGCGCGCAAGGCTTCCACGTCGCCGGTATGCCATTCTTCCGGGGCGATGGCGGCCGGTTCCGCATCCGTGCGCACGCGGCTCATCTGGCCGGTCGGATAGCGGATGCCGCTGCCGCGCACGGACAGGCTGTCGCGCACATTGGCCCAGGCCGCTTCTGACGTGCTGAACACCAGCTCGCCGTTCTCGCCCAGCTTGACACCGATGCCTGAGGGCATGAGTGCGCGGTCGAAGCGGGACACGATTTCGCTCTCGCTCAGGCCAGGTTCGATATTCACCGAGCGCAAGGCCTGGTTCGTGCCGCCGACGGAAAACGCCAGCACTTCCTGCGGACCTTCCTGCAGGCTGGCCATGGTCAGGCCGCGGATGCTGAACTGCTGCTGTGCCGACTGCGGGCTGGTATAGCCGAGCTGTGCGTCGAGCGTGCCGGCCGAGGCGCTGGCGCGCTGGCGCCAGGTATTGCTGAACTGGCGCACGCGCGCCTCCACTTGCCCTTCACGGCCCTGGCGCGCGGCCAGCTTGGCCGCCAGCTCGCTTTTCAGCGCTTGCAGCTGGCTGCTGCTGCGTTCCAGGTAATCGAGGGTTTGCTGCGCGTTGGAAATTTCTCCCTGCAGCTGGTGATCCCAGTTGTTCAGGCCGCGCTTCAGGCTTACCGTCGAACTCCTCGCCGCCGACGTCTCGCTGCGCGTGCTGGCGCTGCCATTGATGGTAGCGGACGCGTCATCGACGACGCGGGCTGTGCCGGCGCCTTTGGCATTGACGCCGGAAGAGGAGGAGGTCTGAACGATTTGCATGATGGTCAGAGAAGATCAAACAGGGAAATGGTACCCACCTTGGAATAGGCCTTGTACGTGGCTTGCAGCGCCGTCTGGTAGCCGTTCAGGTCAATGGCGGCCGCGCCCATGTCGGTCTTCTTCAGATCTGACAAGGCCATGTCGTTCGACAGCGAGACGTTGGCCAGATTGCCGGAGAGCGTGGAGAGGATGTTTTGCGCCCCGCCGAAGATGGCGATTTTGCCTGAAAGTAATTCCATGCCATCATCGGTGCCATCGAGCGCGGCGACCACCACGCCGCGCACGGCCGGATCGCTGGGGTTGATGCCGGGCTTGCCCAGCGTGTCGATGGTCTGGTCGATCTTGTTCAGCCATACTTGCAGCTTGTCCACATCGACGTTGGCCGTCTGCGTCACGCCATTGCCCACCACCACGGTCTGCGCGTCGGTATTGCCGATGTAGGTGTAGCGCGAACCTGCATTTGCGGCCGCATCGTATTTGATTGCGGCTTGGTCGGTAGCGGTGCCGGAAAACATGTAGCGGCCTTCCTGGTCCTTCAGGTTGGCCGTGTAGAGTACGCTGTCGCGCATGGCGATCAGCGATTGCGTCATCGCCTTCAGGTCGTCCGGCGCATTGCTGCCGTCTGCGGCCCATACCAGCAGGTCGCGCGCCTGGCCCATATCGGTGACCATGCTCGACAGGTAGTTTTCGTTTTTCAGCAGGCGCACTTTCACCGTCGCGATATTGTCCTGGTACTGGCTCACCATGGCTTGCTCGCGCGTCAGGCGCGAAATGCGCACATTGCCGATCGGATCGTCCGATGGCAACTGGATGCGCAAGCCCGAGGACATCTGCTGGGTCAGGTAATTGATGCGTTCCTGATTTTGCTGAAGAGAAATATTAATCAGCGATTGGTACTGGCTGCTGGCGACACGCATGCTCTTCTCCTTAACCCATCATTTGCAAAGTGGCATCAAACAAGGTCTTCGCCACGGAAATGACTTTCATGTTTGCCTGGTACATATTCTGGAATTCGACCAGGTTCATCGCTTCCTCGTCCTTGTTCACCCCGCTGGTGGATTTCCAGTCGTCGATGGCTTGCGCGCGCACGGTGTTGGATGTCTTGAGCAGGGCCTGGTTCTGCTGACTGTAGATGCCCAGCTTGCCGACCAGCTGCGTGTCGGCATCGCTCATCAGGACATTACCCACCCAGCTGACGCTGATCGGTTGATTCTTGATGTCGATTAATTTCTGCAAGTTAGCGCTATCGCCAGCGGCGCCCGTCAGCGACAGGGCCAGGTCCTTCGCGTTGAAGCCGGGAGTAATGCCCAGCTTGCCATTTGCGTAGACCAGCAGGGGTGGGCCGCTATTGCCGGGAGGCGGGGCCATGGTCGTGCCCAGGGCCAGCTGCGTGTTGACCTTGCTGGTTAACTGGGTGGCCATGTCTTGCAGCGACTGCTGCAGCGGTTTCAGCGTATTTTGTTCGAAGTCGCCCAGGCCGCCCATCTGGCCGCCGATGGCGACCGGATCGAGGGTGTACGATGATTTGGCGAAATCGAGGGTCAGGGTTTGGTCGCCCGTGTTCGTCATGTTGCTGCTGAGGGTAGCGGCCAGGCTGCCGATGACCAGCGGTTGTCCCGATTTCAGTGCGACATTGCGCGAGCCGTCAGGCTGGTCAAGCACGTCGATGCCCATTTGCGAGGCCAGGCCATCGATCAGCTGGTCGCGCGCATCCATCAGCGACGACACATTCGTGCCCGAGGCCGTGGAGGTGCTGATGCGCTGGTTCAGCGCGGCGATATTGGCCAGGGCGGTATTGGCTTGCGGCACGATCGCCGACCGTTGCTGCTGCACCGACAGCAGCTGGTTGCCCATGACGGTGCTGATGCTGTTGAAGCGTTGCGCCATGGCGTCGGCGGAGGTGACGATCTGCTGGCGCAGCGGCGTCGACGTCGGGTCGACGGCGGCCGCGTTCAGGGCCTTGAAGAAACCGTCGATGCCGTTGCTGATGCTGGAGGCATCGTCACCCATCACGCGCTCGAGCTGCGTCAGGTAAGGCTGGGTCTGCGCACGGGCGCCCTGGTCGGACGCGGCGCGCCACATTTGCTGGCTTTTATAAGCATCGGCAAAGCGCAGCAGGGCCGACACTTCCACGCCATTGCCGGCCGAGCGCACGCCCACGCCGGCGCCAAGCGAGGACAACAGCACGCCCTGGCGGGTATAGCCCGCCGTTTGCAGGTTGGCGATGTTCTGGCTGGCCGCATTCAGTGCGGCCTGGGCGGCGATGCTGCCTGACAATGCGTTGCTGATGATGCTCATTGGGCAATTTTCTTTCGTGAAGAGTGTGGCGCGTGCGGATGGGCAGGCAGTGAATCGCTGTTACCTTGTACAGGCGACGTTTCAGACAGCTTTATTAAGCGGCGCTGCAATATTGTCGGTCTTGACAGTGCTTTTGGCCGAAACGGGCGCGCTGGCCGCCGGCAGCAACTGGCGCAGGATGGCGTCGGCGATGCCGAAGGCACGCTGGCCGGCCATCTTGTCGGCCACCAGGTTGTCGGCCATTTCCAGCATGTCGCTGTTGATGGGGTCCTTGAAGACGCTGTCCTCGCCCGCCATCTCGCGCGTGCCCGAACGCATCTGGCGCAGCATGTGCGAGATGAAGAATGCTTCGAACTTGACGGCCGCCTCGGTGGCTTTGGCCGCGTAGCGGGGATCGGCCGGCGCGGCTGCGGCAGGGGTCTTGTCATCGAGCGCCGAGGGCAGGGCGCTGCTGCTGTCGTTTACATTAAGCATCAAATCACCACCAGTTCGCCTTCGATGGCCCCGGCCTGGTCGAGGGCTTGTAAAATTGCCATGATGTCATCGGGCGAGGCGCCCAGGCTGTTGACCACGTCGATGATGGACTGCAGCTTGGCGCCGGCCGGCCATTTGAACATATTGCCGTTGCCCTGGTCGACGGAGACCTTCGATTGCGGCGTGACGGTGGTCTGGCCGCTGCCGAAGGGTGCCGGCTGGCTGACGTTGGAACTTTCGGAAATGATCACTTTCAGCGAGCCGTGCGTGACGGCGGCCGCCTTCACGCGCAAGCCTTCGGCGATGACCACGGTGCCGGTGCGCGAATTGAAGACCACTTTCGGCGTGTCGACGCCCACATCGACGGTCAGCGCTTCCAGCTTGGCCATGAAAGCCACGCGCTGCGTCGGGTTTTCCGGCGCCAGCACGTCCACGCTGGTGGCGTCGCGCGTGGTGGCGACGGCGCCGAAGCGGCGGTTCACGGCTTCGACGATATTGATGGCTGTCTCGAAATGCGGGTGGCGCAAGTTCAGGGTGACGGAAGGCTTGGTGGAAAAGTCGCTGAGAATCTCGCGCTCGATGTTGGCGCCGTTGGGAATGCGGCCCGAGGTGGGCGTGTTGACGGTGACGGACGAGCCGCTCTTGCCGGTGGCGTTCAAGCCGCCGACGACCACGTTGCCTTGCGCCAGCGCATACGTTTCATTGTCGGCCGCGCGCAGTTGCGTCAGCAGCAAGGTGCCGCCGCGCAAGCTTTTCGCATCGCCCAGCGAGGAGACGGTGACGTCGATGGCCTGGCCACGGCGGTATCCTGGTGGAAATACGGCGCTGACCATGACGGTGGCGACGTTCTTGCTTTTCGCTTCGGCGCCATCGGGCATCTTCACGCCGAACTGTTTGAGCATGTTGACCACGGACTGGCTGGAGAACTTCACCTGGGTGGTGTCGCCGCTGCCGTTCAGGCCGACGACGAGGCCGTAGCCGACCAACGGGTTGTCGCGCACGCCCTCGATGCTGACCAGGTTGCGCAGTACTTGCGCGGCGCTGGCGGGCAGGGCAAGGCCGGAGAGCACGGCCAGCATGGCTGCCAGGGGCAGGGCGGAACGAAATTTCATGAGGTCACCTTAAAACGGCATCCATGGGCCGACGAAGAAGCGCGTCAGCCAGCCCGGTGTATTGGCTTCGGCCAGGGTGCCCTGGCCGGAATAGGCGATCTGTGCATTGGCGATGCGCAAGGACGAGACCTGGTTGTTGGAATCGATGTCGGCCGCGCGCAGGTAGCCGCGCAGGCGCACGAATTCTTCGCCCTGGTTCAGGGTCAGCGTTTTCTCGCCCTGCACGCGCAGCAAGCCGTTCGGCAGCACTTCCTGCACGATCACGGTGATGGCGCCGGACAAGGCATTTTGCTGCGTGCTGGTCGAGTCGCCGGCGAAGTTGCGGTCGGCGGAGAGATCCAGGCCCGTCTTCGGCAAGGTCTTGCCGAGGAGGTTGGCCGCCTTCACGCCGACGGACGAGCCCTTGTTGAACGAGGTGCCGGCCTTCTTGCTGGCCTGCGTGGTTTCCTGCAGGGCCACCGTGACGACGTCGCCCACGCGGAAGGCGCGGCTGTCCGAGATCAGATCCAGGCCCGCATCGGGATTGAACACGCCGCCACCCACGCCGCCGCGCGCCGCGCTGCGCGGCGCCACGGGCAGCGGCGTATCGGAAAAGCTGGGCGCCACCGGCGCGGCCGGCTGGCTGGCGCAACCGGCCATCAACACCAGCAGCAGGGCCGCCGTGGCTTTCATGGCGACTGTCATCAGCGTGCCGCTTGCGCCAGGTATTGCAGCATATTGTCAGCGGCCGACAGCACCTTGGTGTTCATTTCATAGGTGCGCTGGGCAGCGATCATGTCGACCATCTCTTCGACCACCTGCACGTTCGAGCCTTCCAGCGCAAACTGCTTCAGCTTGCCCAGGGCGCCTTCGCCGGGACGGCCTTCCGTCGGCGTGCCGCTCGATGCTGTTTCCTGGAACAGGTTTTCACCGAGTGCCAGCAGGCCCGTCGGGTTGATGAAGCTGGTCAGGTTCAGCTGGCCCAGCTGGGTGCCGTTGACATTGCCCGGCACGGTTGCCGTGACCATGCCGTTTTCGCCGATGGTGATCGCCGTGGCATTGTTCGGCACGGTGATCTGCGGCACCAGCGGCAAGCCCTGGGCGTTGACCATCACGCCGTTCTCATTGATGCCCAGCTGGCCAGCGCGCGTGTAGGCGGCTTCGCCGTTCGGGCGCAGTACTTGCAAAAAGCCGTTGCCGGTGATGGCGACGTCAAATTCGCGGCTGGTCGTTTGCAGGCTGCCGGTGGTAAACACTTTTTGCGTGCCCACCATGTGGGTACCGTTACCCAGCTGTACGCCCGATGGCGAGAGGGTATTGTCGGCGCGCTGCGTGCCCGGCTGCTGCTCGACCTGATAAAACAGGTCTTCGAAGACGACGCGGTCGCGCTTGAAACCGACCGTGTTGACGTTGGCCAGGTTATTCGCGATGGCTTGCAGTTTTGCATCTTGTGCCTGCACGCCGGTCTTGCTGATCCACATTGCTGGATTCATGTATTGCTCCTAGTAATAGATTGGCGTGGGGCTTAAGCACCCAGCAGGCGGTTGCCCGATTCCGTCATGGAATCGCTGGCCTTGAATACTTTCATTTGTATCTCGAAGCTGCGGTTCAGGCTCATGGTGGCGACCATTTCCTCGACAGCCGAGACGTTGCTGCCTTCCAGGTGGCGATCACGCAGGCGCACCGTCGGATCGGCTTGCAAGTCTTCGCCGCTGCGCGCCACGATCAGGCCAGCCTCGTTCTTGGTCAGCTCGCCCGCTTCGGCATTGACCAGCTTGAGCTTGTCGACGGTCTGCATCTGCGCCGTACCCGGCACCTGGATGGAGATCGTGCCATCGGCGCCGATCGACAGGCTGGTGTGCTCGGGAATCGTGATGGGGCCGCCTTCGCCCAGCACGGGCCGGCCGTTCAGGGTCAGCGCACCCGTTTCATCGAGGTCCATGGCGCCGGCGCGCGTGTAGGCTTCGCCGTTTTGCCACTGTACCGCGAGAAAACCGTTGCCCGTGATGGCCACGTCGAGATCGCGTCCCGTTTCCTTGATGGCGCCCGTACGCGTGCCGACTGCGCTCGACTGCGTCTGCGTCATGTGGCGGTCGTCGTAGCCATAGCCGTTTTGCAGCGGCTGGGCAGTGGACACTTCCAGGTTGGCGCGAAAGCCGCCCGTCTCGATGTTGGCCAGGTTGTTGGCGTGTACCTGCTGTGCCCGCAGGGCACGGTCGGCCCCGCTCATGGCGGTATAAATCAGCGCATCCATTGCTCTTTACCTTTGCGTATCGTGGCTTACAGCGCTTGCATCAGCGATTGCAGCATGGCGTTCTCGGTCGAGATGACCTTCGAGTTCGCCTGGTAATTGCGCTGCGACGTCATCAGACCCACCAGTTCGGAGGTGATGTCGACGTTCGACTGTTCCAGCGAGCTCGTCACCAGCTTGCCGGCCATGCCGACGCCCGGACGGTCATACATGGCGGTGCCGGACGTGGTCGAGGCGACCCAGCTGGTATCGTTGATGGCCGTCAACGCGCCTTCGTCGGGGAAGGTGGCCAGGGCGATCACGCCGATGCTTTGCTTCTGGCCGTTCGTGTATTTCGCCACGACGGAGCCGTCGTTGGCCAGTTCCACGCCCGTGTAGGTGCCCGAGGCATAGCCGTCGGCGCGGTCGGTCGAGGTCGTTGATTCGCCGGCGAACTGGGTCGTGCCCGTGTAGTCGATGGCGACCGACATCGGTGCCGCGCCAGGCGGCGTCGGCAGGACCGGCGTGGCAGACGTGCCCGTCACCAGCTTGCCGGAGGTGTCGAAGGTCATGTTCGTCACCGGCGTCACATCGGCGTTATCGAAGGTGTAGTGTACGTCCACGCCCGCCGCCGTCTTGACAAAGTACTGGCCCAGCGAGTGCTTGGTGCCCAGCGAATCGAAGATGATCGAGGACTTGCCGCTGTTGTAGCTCAGTTCGTTGGTCTTGTCGAAGTTCACGGCCTTGATGGGCCATTCGGACGACATGTTGGCGGCATACGCCAGCTTGGTCGATGCCACGGCAGGAATCTGGCCGGTTGGGATCAGCATGTCGCCCATGGTGCCCAGGGCGGTGCTGCCCTTGACGGCGGCATAGCCCTGCACCAGGCGGCCATTCGCATCGATCAGCTTGCCTTCATTGCTGGCCGAGAAGATGCCGACGCGGCTGTAGCTCATGGTGTTCTGCGCATCGCGCGAAACGAAATAGCCGCGGCCATCGATGGCCGCGTCGAGCGCGCGGCCCGTGTTCAGCACGCCGCCGTTGAGCGACATGCTTTGCGTCAGCGAGCCGATTTCCGTGCCCGTGGCGCGCGAACCGGCGTACATGGCCGAAAAGTTGGCGCGGCTGCTCTTGAAGCCGTAGGTGCCGGCGTTGGCGATATTGTTACTGGTGCTGTTCAACTGTTGGTTGATGGACTGGATGCCGGACAGGGCGATGTCGAAACTCATGTTGACTTCCTTTAGTGAAGGACGAGATTAGTGTTCAGGAACGAAGGGGAGAGCGGATCAGGCCGTCTTGCCGTTAAAGCCGGTGATCGCGCCAGGGTTGACTTCGCCCAGGTTCGACACGTTCAGAATCATGCTGCCGCCGGATGACAGGCGCACGCTGTTGAGCTTGCCTGCGATGTCGACCGATGGCTTTTCGGTGCCATTGGTGGTGACTGCCATGGTATAGGTGCCAGCAGGCAAGCCCAGCGCGACGGGGTCGATGGTGAAGGGCACGGTGCCGGCCGTCTTGGCACCCAGTTCGATCTTGTATTCCTTGTCGTCAAGGCCTTTCAGGGTCACGGTGGTCTTGGTGGTGCCGGCGGCCAGCGCGATGCTGCCGCTGACCTTGCTCGTGTCGAGCTGCACCGTTTCACTGTTGACCATCACTTCCGAACCCACCTGCGCACCCAGGGCCAGCACTTGCATCGATTGCAGCACGCTGGCATTGGCGCTGGTCAGCGTCGACAGGTTCTGCATCGCTTCCGTTTGCGCCTGCTGCGTCAATTGATTGACGAACTGGCTCGGATCGGTGGGCGCGAGGGGATCCTGGTTCTTGATCTGCGCGACCAGCAATTTGGTGAACATATCCTGGGTGGCATTGCTCTGCGACTTGACGGCATTGCTGCCGTTGTTGCTGGCGCCACTATTGTTGTTTGTAAAGAGATTGGTTTCCATGGATTATGCTTCACCTAATTTGAGGAGCGATTGCTGCATCGACTTGATGCGGCCCAGAACTTCGACATTTGTTTCAAACGCGCGCGATGCCGACATCATGTCGGTCATCTCGGCGACCTGATTGACGTTGGGGTAGAACACCATGCCATCGGCATTGGCCATCGGGTGGCCCGGTTCATACACCTTGCGCAGCGGCTCATCGCTTTGCACCACGTCGAGCACTTGAACGCGTCCGCCTGCGCCGCTGGCACCGGGGCCATCCATCACGGCGGCAAACACGGGCTTGCGTGCGCGGTAGGTTTCACCTTCGGAGCCGGCAACGGAATCGGCATTGGCCAGGTTGCTGGCGATGGTATTGAGGCGCACGGTCTGCGCCGCCATCGCCGAACCGGCGATCTTGGAAATATCCTGGAAGCTCATGCTGATCCTTATTGTCCGGAAATGGCCTTGGACAGACCCTTCAGTTTCATGTTGACGAAAGTGAGGCTGGTCTGGAAGTCGGTGGCATTCTGCGAGAACGCCGCCTGCTCGACGCCGATTTCGACGGTATTGCCGTCGCGGCTGGGGTGGTAGGGCACGCGGTACAGGGCACTGGCATCGTCATCGGTCGACAGCAGGCCCGCTTCGTTGTCCTGCAACTGTTGCAGGGCGCTGCCGAAATCCATGTCCATGGCCTGGAAGCCGGGCGTATTCTCATTCGCAATATTGGCCGCCAGCACGCGGGTACGGTCGGCACGCAGCGCGAGTGCATCGGCGTGCACGCCCAGCGCATCCTTGAAATTAATCCCCATGGTCTTCCTTTGTATTGAATTCGATCGTGCTTTTTGCGGTTCGGGCTAGAAAATAGGTGGTGCAGAGGTAAAATCCCAGCCTGGTCATGTTGACGCATGGTAAGGTCATGCCGCTTCAGTATCTTTGATTAAGGTTAGCAATGATTCATTTCAACAGCATTACGGTGATCCGAAACAAGGCGCCACGTCCTTTCATACTGCTTCCTAGCCTATTTTTACTGACCAGCCTATATAGTAGTGCAGGTCGCGCAGAATTGCCAGCCGACAATATATTTTCGCGTGTGGAACAGTTGGCGCGAGAGCAATTGGCGCAGCAGGCAGCCACGGCAGGAATGCTGGAACCGCAGTTTCAAGTGGCCGTGGTGAAAAGCACGCGCCCCATGCCTGCTTGCGCGGCGCCCGTCACGCTGGAAACGGCGGACAGCCGTTCGGCGCAGCGCATGCGCTTTGTGGCAGTGTGTCCTGGAAGCAACGGTTGGCGTTATGAAATGTTGGCGCGCGGTAGCATCACGGCCCAGGTCGCCGTGACGAGCGCGCCCGTCACGGCCAATACGCCCTTGCAGGCGGGCGACGTGACGCTGGCGCGACGCGACGTGACGATGGTGCCTGACAGTATTTCCTCCTTGCCCGGCGCCGTCGGCCTGTCGAGCCGGCGCAGCTTGCGTGCCGGCGAAGTGCTGCGCCAGGGGCAGCTGGCCGCACCCATGCTGATCAAGCGGGGCAGTGCAGTGAATATCGTGGCGCGCAAGGAGCAGGTGGAAGTAAGCATGGCCGGCGAAGCGCTCGACCCGGGCGCGCTGGGGCAGGTGATCCGCGTGCGCAACGCCACCAGCGGCACGGTGATACGTGCCAGGGTGGTCGATGCGGGCGTGGTGGAACCGGCCGATATTGCCGGCCGTTAAGGAGGTCAGTCCGCGGCGGCCGTGCGCTGCAAGCGCGTCGCCAGCTGCGTCAGCTTGCTGGCGTAGTCGGGGTCGGTGGCATAGCCGCCGCGCGCCAGGCCTTGCGCAAAGGCGCCCGCGTTGGCGCCCGTGTTCAGGGCGGCGCGGTAGCGTGGATTGTCGAGCAACACTTGCGCATAGTCGCGGAAGGCGCTGGCCTGGTCCGGATAGCTGCGGAAACGTTCGGTTTTCTTCAGCGCCGTGCCGCTGCCGGCCGCATATTCGGTGGTGACATTGCTGGCCACGTCGCCCTGCCATTTGCCGCCGGCCTTGATGCCGAACAGATTATTCGTGTCCGCGCCCGTGCTCTGGCGCAACGGACGCTGGCCCCAGCCCGATTCCAGCGCGGCGTGGGCGGCGACAATTTCCGGCGCCACGCCCAGGCGCGCGCCCGTTTCTTCCGTCCACGGCTTGATCGAGGCGAGGAATTGCTGCTGCACTTCGCCGATCTCGCCGCCCTGGTTGATGTTGCCCAGCACATTCACGGGCTGGCTCTGCTCCAGATAGGCGCGTCCTTGCGGGCTCAGGCTGGTGGCGTTGCCGCCGCCCTGTTCGATGAAGCGGGCCACTTCGCCCTGCACTTGCCGGAACACGCTGCTGAAGCTGCCATCGGAGGATATGGAATCGGTGGCGCGCATATTGCTCTGCACGGCGGATGTGGCCGCCGTCGATGGCGTCGCTGCCGTGGTGCGGGTGGTCAGGAAATCAGCCTGGCGCATACGTATCTTCCTCGCCATGCAGCACGCGCTGCATGATGCTGTACTGCTCTGTTAATAAATCGCTGTTGCGGGTATTCAGGCGCTTGCATTCCAGCACCATCTGTTCCAGCGCGACCCAGTCGCGTTCGGCGGTGGCGCGCGCGTCTTCTTGCAACAACGCAAACAATTGCGGCATATCGCCTTGCGGGCCCAGCAGGGCAGTAACCAGGCTGACGCGCTGGCGGCGGCGCGCATCGAGGGGTTCGACGGCGGCGACGACTTGCTCGGCCAGCGCCGTCAGCTGCGCGCTCTGGTGGTGCAGGGTAGCTTGGAATTGCTCTTCCAGCAAGGTTTTCAGGGCGGCGTAGTCGACGCTGTCGTCCGTCATGCCTTGCAGTACGCGGCGCATCGCTTCCTGGCGTGTGATGCCCTTGCGCGCTGCGGTCACGATTCACCACCGTGGAAACGCTGGATCAGGCCTGCCAGTTTTGCTGGATCGAATGGCAATTCGCCCTTGGCCAGCGCATCGCGCAGCATGGCCACGCGCTCGTGGTCGATCTCGGGCATGGCGCGCAGGGCGGCCATGGCCGGTTGCAGCACGGCCGATTGCAACTCCGCCCCTGCCGACGAGCCGCCCATGGCGCCGGCGGCGCCCGCGTTCTCGGCGATCGCCTCGGCCGGTGCGATGGCGCTGCTGCGTGCGGCAGCGCCGGTATTGCCGGAGGAGATTTTCATACGTTGTCCCTTGCCCTTAATTTGCATGCTCATCGCGCTCCTTCTTTGCGGGCAGGCCCAGTTTGTCGCGCAGGCGCTGCAAGGTTCCCGAGTCCGGGTCACCCACTTGCAGCTCTTCGCCTTGCGCCTTTTGTCCGGCCATGCCGAACATGGCGGCGATGCTGTCGGCCTGGCCACGCGTCAATATTAACAGTTCGATGCGGCGGTTGATGCCGGCGCTGGCATTTTTCACGTCCAGCGGCGCGCGGTCGGCCATGCCCACCACTTGCAGCACGCTGTCCGGACTCATGCTGCCAATCAACAATTGCGCGCGCGCCGACATGGCGCGGTTGGCCGACAGGGTCCAGTTCGAATAGCCTTCATAGCCGTTATTGGCGTATTGCATCGAGTCGGTGTGGCCGACGATCAGCATCTGGTTGTCCATCTGCGCGAAGACAGGGCCCATCTGGCGCAGCAGCTTGCGGAAACGGTCGGTCGGCACGGCGCTGCCACGCACGAACATGCCTTGCTTGTCCGTGTCGTGCAGCATGACGCGCAAGCCGTACGGCGTGATCACCGATTGCAGATTGCTCTTCAATCCCGCTTCGTCGCTGAGCTTGTCGAGCGCGCGCGACAGCGACAGCAGGTCTTCCGGCGACTGGTAGCTGACCTTGGTCTGGTTTTGCGGCGCCGCGCCGGCCTTGCCGTCCTGCGTCTGCTTGCCTTCCGTGCGCGTGTCGCCCGAGCCCTTGCGGGGCATGGGGAAACGCTCGATCAGGCTGCCGCGCGGACCGCCACTCTGTTCCGGCATGACGCCCTGGCCTTCGCCCTGGCGGCTGCTGGCCGACGCGTCCATCATGATCTCCTTCATCGCCTGTTGCTCGCGCGCGGCCATCAGCCACAGTACGAGGAAGAGCGACAGCAGGGCCAGGCAAAAGTCGGCGAATGCCACTTTCCAGGCGCCGCCATGGGCATCGTCGTCATGCTTGCGACCGGCACGCTTGATGATGGCCTGTTCATGTTTCTCATGCGGCTTTAGCACGGCGGCCTCCCCGGCCTTGGCCCTGCTCTTGTTCGGCGCCGCCACCTTCGAGCGCATTGATCCAGCTTTCCAGCTGGGCAAAGCTCGGCTTGATGTTCAGCTGCACCAGGCGGCGGCCCGCATCGATGGCCAGCAGGGGCGGCTTGCCTGCCACGTGCGTCACCAGCACGACCTTCACGCATTCCATGGTCGAGCCTTCCTCGCCCACCAACTGTTTCATCATATTGCACATCGGATCGAGCACGCCGTAGCAAAAGAAGATGCCGATGAAGGTACCGACCATGGCGGCGCCCACTTTTTCCGAAATTTCCGCCGCATCGGCGCCGTCGGCCACGGAATTCATGGCCATCACGATACCCAGAACGGCCGCCAGAATACCGAAGCCCGGCATGGCTTCGGCGATCTTGTGCAGGGACTTCGACGGTTGCAGCAGTTCGTCGTGGATGGCTTCGAGTTCCTGTTCCAGCACGCCTTCGAGCTCATGCGCGTTGATCTTGCCCATCGCCATCAAACGGAAGTTGTCGACGATGAAGGCCAGCAGCTTCGGCTCTTCCAGTACCAGCGGATAGCGCTGGAACAGGGCGCTTTCGCGCGGCGCCTCGACATGGGCGTCGAGCGCCTTCAGGCCGCCGGCGGCCGTTTGCAGCAGTTCATACATCAGCAGCAGCAACTGGCGCTGGAATTCCGAGCCTTGCTTCTTGTGCGTGACGATCTTGCGCATCTGGTGCAGCATTTCCCCGAGTACATGCTTCGGGTTGCCCAGCACCAGGGCGCCGACGGCGGCGCCGATGATGATGATCAACTCGACCGGTTGCCAGATCGCGTGGACGGTGCCGCCCATCAGGGCGAAACCTCCGAATACACACCCCATCACGATTAAGATACCGATAATTACCATGTCAACTGCCTTTCTGCGTCATTGTGCTGCGTCAATTTGATGGATAGTGCTGAAACTTATGCGTCTTGCAGCATGGCTTTCATCTTGCCCAGCGCCGTCTTGTTCAGCTGGCAGACGCGGGCGTCGCTCAGGTCCAGCACGGCGGCAATTTCTTTATAGCTCAGTTCGAATTCGTAATACATCTGGATCACGCGCTGCTCGCGTTCGTCGAGCGCACGCAGCGCTTGCTCCAGGCTGCGCCGCACCATCAATTGCTCTTCCGGGCTCGGTGCGCTGTCGGCCTGCCCCAGGCTTTCCTGCAGCACTTCGTCGAAACTGACGATCAGTTCGGCGTTTTCCGCCAGCTGGTATTCATGGAAGGCTTCCGGCGTCAGCTTCAGAGCGGCCATGATTTCCGCTTCCAGCGGCTCGCGCCCCAGGCGCCGGGTCAGGGCGCGCACGCTGTCGCGCAATCGATGGCTTTCCTGGCGCACGGCGCGCGGGCGCCAGTCCTGGCGCCGCAGCTCATCGAGGATGGCGCCGCGAATGCGCAGGCTGGCATAGCTGCCGAAAGACTGGTCCGGCACGCCGTAGCGGCGCAGCGCCTCCAGCAAACCCATCAGGCCGATCTGTTCCATGTCGTCGCGGTCCATGGTGCCCGACACCTGCGAATTGAGCTGGCGCACGATGCGTTTCACCAAAGGGGCGTACGCCACCAGATGTTGTTGCTCTTCGGCAACGCTGAGCACGGCCGCGCAAGCGCTGGCGGCGGCATATTCGCCGGCGCCATACGCTTCCTGGTATTGCTCTACATAGGTCACGGGGTCTCCCACTAGGTCGGCTGGCGTGTTGGCTTATTCAATGATCAGCTTGCCGACCATGACTTCGGTGTAGGGTTTTTCCATCTGCTCGCGTTCATAGCTGACATTGAAGGCCTTGTTGATCTGTTCGGCAAATTGCTCAACCGTCATGGACTGTGCCTTGTCCACCGGAAAGCTCGACAAGGTACTCACGGCGATCGAGCGCATCAGCGGCAAGTGGTCCTTGGTCAGCTTTTCCTTTTCCTCGGTGGTGGCGATCACCAGGTCGGCCGACAGGTAATGCGTATCGCTGTCGCCGGGGCCGCGGCGCAGCATCACGATGACCTTGTCCAGGGTGATGAACTTGCGCGCCTTCTTGCCCGTGGCGGGAGGCGGCGGGGCTTTCGCTTCGGCAGTTTCGGCATGGCCGGCGACCGGCTTGGCCAGGTACCACATGGCGCCACCGGCCGCGCCGGCAGCCAGCACGGCCACGGCGATGAAGCCGGCTATCAATTTCATTTTCGTATTCATCAGGCGGTATCTCGCTCATGCATGGCGTAAGTGGTAGCGGCAGTGCTGCCGTCGGACAGGGCGCGCCCCGGTTCTGCGTCGTCGTTCTGGCGGCCAGGCTGACGCTGGCCGCGCGCATCGCCTTCGGCAAACGCCTGGGCGGCGGGGCTGCGCGGGGTGGCGCTGATATTCACGGCCACGTCGGTGTACTGGCGCTGTGCCAGGTCGCTGCGCATGTTTTCGCCGATGCCTTGCAACTGGCGCAACACTTCCGAGTTCGACGCCGTGACGTTCACTTGCAGCGCGCCGGCTGTGTGGCGGATGGAAATTTCAATGCGGCCCAGCATGGGCGGATCGAGGCGGATCGTCGCGTGTTCGCTGTTGCGGCCGATCTGTGTCTGCAGGCGTTCGCCCAGTGCTTCGCGCAACGGTTCCTGCCATTGCTGGGCAGGGCCGTTGAGTTTGATCGTGTCGGTGCCCGGCGTTGCAGGGGCGCCATTGTTCACCCCGCCGACCGGGCCCGGGCTGACGGGCGTGGCAGCAACGCGCTCGCCATCGCGCGTGGCGGCGGGCGCCGCTGCCGCAGGCGCGGCCGTCACGGCCGGCGCCGCATCGAAGCCGGCGGCTGGTAGCGCGGTTTTGCTGCCGGCCGCAGAGGCTGGTGCCGGCTGGGCTGCCGCCACCGGTTCGCCCAGATCGCGTGCTGGCGCCATCCTGGCGGTCTGCACATTGAAAGCAAGGGCATCGGGATGCAGGCGGCTGTTCAGGTCCAGGGTCTGCTGTGCATTGGCTTGTTGCGTAGCCGCTACGCCATCGTTTCCCTTGGCTGCTACAGCTGCAGCTGCTGCGTCGGCTTGAGGCGAGACGGGCAGCATGGGCGCCATCAGGGGCGGCGTCATGGCGGGCAGACCCGCGTCCTGCTTTGTCGCAGCCTCGGTGATGTCGGCAGCTGCGTCGGTGGCGGAGACGCCATCCTCCGTCAGGTCCGCGGCAACGTCTTGCGCCAAGGCGGCATCGCTGGCGACCGTTCCCTGCGCTGGCGCGGGCGCGGGCAGGGAGAACAGGATATTGCGTGCGGTGCCACCATCGGGCGCGCCCTTGCTCACGGGTGCGTTAACGCCCGCATCGGCGCTCATTGATGGCGTGGTTGCGCTGCTCGGTGTGGTGTTGAAGCTCATTTTCATGCTGGATTCTCATCTTGATACATGGCATTTTCAATCGCATACGCGACCCAGCCTTCTTGTTTCGAATGTATCTCGCCCAACTGCATGCCCAGGCGATGTTTTTCGTCGGAACACGCTTGGTATGCCTGCGCATGCGCCTTGCGCAAGGCGATCAGGGCGGCTTTTTCACGTTCGCTCAATATGCCCAGGCTGGCAAGGTGCTGCGCCAGTTTTCTGTCGAGTACTTCCAGCGCGTCCCAGTTCTGGCTGGCGGTGGCGGCCAGCACTTCGCGCGTCAGCTGGAGCGACAAGGGGCTGCTATCCATTCTTGGCCTGGACGCCGAGCCAGCCTTGTTTGATCGTCGTCAACAGCGTGGTCACCTCGTCGATCAGGGTCGGATCGAGCGTGATGCCGGCCGAATACAGGCGCCCGGTGCAGTACTCGTACAGACGGCCCAGATTGGCGACGACTTCGCCGCCATTCTCGAAATCGAGCGAGCTCGACAGTCCGTTAATGATTTCCGTACATTTGTTCAGGCTGATGGCCTTTTGTTCATAGCGCTTGCCGACGATATGTCCGCGCGCGCGCGCCAGTTCTTCCAGCAAGCCGTCGGTGAGCAGCAAGACCAGTTCGACCGGGGTGGCGCGCGACGTCTGCGCATCCAGGTTGACGGCGTGGTAGTTACTGTATGCATCGTGATTCATCATTTTTTCTCACTCTAAAAGCTTGGTGTTGCTGGCAGTCAGGCACCGTCCGCGGACGGCGCCTGACTCTATTTACTCTTGTCGCTGCTGAACAGGGCATCGAACATATCGGTCGTTTGCGCCATGCGTGCCTGCAAGGATTGCAGTTGGGTGAACTGCGCCTTGTAGCGGTTGTACATTGTCGTGTAATCGGCCTCGAACTTGGTCTGGCGTTCGTCGAGTGACTTTTGCAGCTTGGATACCGAGGTTTCGCGTTGCGTCAGCACGCCGTTGCTGGAAGTCCAGCTGTCGACGAACTTGTTGAGCTTGCCTGCGATGCCGCTCGGTGTGTTGCTCGAGTAGTTACCGATTGCCTTGTCCAGCCCGGCCGGATTGGATTTCATCGCCGCTTCGAACTTGGTCGTATCGAGCGCCAGCGTGCCGTTGCGCTGTGCCGTGATGCCGAAAGTAGCCAGCGATCCCGCAGCCGTTTCGCGCAGGGTGCGCACCAGTTGGTCGCGCAGCACGCGCACGCCGCTGTCGGACGAAAAGACGCCTGCCGCCTTGCCGGACGATGGATCGCCCGGATCGGTCAAACCGTCGAGTACGGCCTTGAGCTTGTTGTAGGCGGTGACAAAGCTCTGCGCATTGGTCGTCGTGGCGGACGAATCGAGCGCCACGGTCAGCGTCATCGGCGCATCGCCGACGGCCTGGGCCTTGGTGAACGTCATCTTCACGCCGTCGATGTTGCTGAAGGTATTCGACGATTGTTCGATGCGGCTGCCATTGTCTTGTCCGTCGGCAGGCCGGGCGCCGACCCAGAGGATGGCGTTCTTGGCCTCGACCAGCTCTTTCGGCTTGGGTGTCATCGCCGTTCCCAGGGCACCGCTACCGAGCGCACTGGTGTCGAAGTCCAGTTTTCCTTCCGTGCCGCTGACATTCGAGGTCAGTACCAGCTGGGCCACGCCGCCGATGGTGATGACGGAGGCGGTCACGCGCGAGTTGTTTTTGGGTTCCGCATTGATGGCGGCGGCAATTTCCTTGACCGACAGCAACTGGTCACCATTGCTGTTGGCCTTGCTCAAGTCCACCGTGAAATCACCAGTGCCCACCTTGATTTTCAGCGTGCCAGCCTCGGCGGCAGGGGTATCCCCCAGGTTGCCGAACGACACCTGGTGGTTTGTGGCGACCTGCTCCACGAACAGCGAATAGGTGCCCGCAGCCGCCGTCGAAGAAGTCGTGGCGCTGCCCAGCGCAGTGTTGCTGAGGGCGGCGCTCTGCGTCAGCAGGGTCTTGCCGTTGGTCAGTCCCAGCAAGCTCGAACTGAACGTGGTCAAGGCCATTTTCAGGTTCACCAAGCCACCCGAAGTGGCCGTGGCGGCCTTGGTCTGGGCGGTGATGCGCGCCTGCAGATCGGCCGTGTATTTGTCGGTCAATGCCTGGGCCGAGGCCGTCGGATCGTAGGTATTCGAAGCGGAAGTGGAAAAGGCCATGTCAAACTCCTAAAATTAGCATGCAGGATATACCCAATGACAAGGCGACCAAATATTCACTTTCCTGAAATTATTTCTGTAAAACATTATTTTACCTGTCCGCGGAACCAGAACTGCGTCGCCAGCTCGTCTTGCCGCTTGGCATCGACACGTTGTTGCTCATTCGCAACATGTTTTTGTTTTTGCGTCAACACCTGGTCCAGCACCTCGCGTTTCGCCCAGGCCGTATTCAGGGCGCGCTGCGAGACAGCCATGTTGGCCTCATGCAGGTGCAAATCGGTACGGTGCTGGTCGGCCATCTGCATGACCGCCTGCTTGAAGTTGCCGCAATTGACAGACAGGGCCAGGGGCAGGGCGCCGCTGGGGCCGCTATCCGTGTACAGGCCCGTCAGGCGCTCCAGGTTTTTCTGGTAGCGCTCGCGCACGGCCGTCTGCGCCGCCATTTCGCCTTGCAGGCGTTCCACTTCCGTGCTGCGCAGGCCGACCAAGGTGGTCAGGTTGCGAATGGTATGCGCGTCGCTCACATATGCTCCTAGGCCATGATCTGTTCAAGTTGGGCGATGCACGGCCCCATAGGCGCCTCTTCCTTGGTGCCCTGGCACAGGAAGGCTTCGATGGGGGCGTGCAGCTGGACGGCGCGGTCCGTGATCGGGTCGGCGCCCGGCACGTAGGCGCCCAGCGGGATCAGGTCGCGCACGCGCGCATGGCGCGCCATCGACGCTTTCAGCGCGCGCGCCGCCTGCATGTGCTCGGGCGTGATCACCTGCGCCATGCAGCGGCTGATCGAGGCGGCGATGTCGATGGCGGGGTAGTGGCCCCGCTCGGCCAGTTCGCGCGTGAGCACGATGTGGCCGTCGAGAATCGCACGCGCCGTGTCGACCACCGGGTCCTGCTGGTCGTCGCCTTCGGCCAGCACCGTGTAGATGGCGCTCATGCTGCCGTCAGGGTGGGCACCGTTGCCGGCGCTCTCCACCAGTTGCGGCAGGTTCGAAAAGACGGACGGCGGATAGCCGCGCGTGGCGGGCGGCTCGCCCAGGGCCAGCGCCACTTCGCGCAAGGCCATGGCATAGCGCGTCAGCGAGTCGACCAGCAGCAGCACGTGCTTGCCCTGGTCGCGGTAATGCGCGGCAATCGAGTGGCACAGCTCAGTGGCCATGATGCGCATCAACGGCGATTCGTCGGCTGGCGCGATCACCAGAACGGCTTTCTTCAAGCCTTCGGCACCGAGCGACTTTTCGACGAATTCGCGCACTTCGCGGCCCCGTTCGCCGATCAGGCCGACGACGACGACATCGGCCACCGTCTGGCGCGTGATCAGGCCCAGCAGCACGCTCTTGCCGACGCCGGAACCGGCCATCAGGCCCACGCGCTGTCCCTTGCCCAGGGTCAGCATGCTGTTAATCGCCCGCACGCCCACGTCCAGCGGCTCGACCACCGGTTGTTTCTTCAGGGGGTTGATTTTCGGCGGCGTCACTTCCAGGATGTGTTCGCCGCCGAGGCGGCCCAGGTCATCGATCGGCTCGCCCAGGCCATTGACCATGCGGCCCAGCCATGAGGGGCCGATCTGCAGGCTGGCCTTGTCGGGCAGGGGCAGTACGCGCGCGCCCGTGGTCAGGCCCGTGGCCTTCTTGAAGGGCATCAGGTAGGACAGTTTTTCGCGGAAACCGACGACTTGCGCATCGAGCCACTCGCCGCTCACAGTTTCAATTTGACAACGCTGGCCCGTGTGCAGCCGGCAGCCGGCGCTTTCCAGCAGCAGGCCGGAGGCGCCGACCAGGCGGCCGGTGGGCGTCGCGACCGGGATATCGCCGATCTCGAAGCTGCGCAGCGTGTCGGCGATCATGCAGGCGCGCCCTGGTCTGCATGTTCGGCGGCCAGCGCCAGATGGCTGCTGACCTGGTCCATGCAGGCCGACAGGCGCTGATGGCAGCCGGCGTCGACTTCATTGTCGCCCGCCTTGATGCGGCATTCGCCCGCGTCGAGGCGGGCATCGGCGATCAGGTTCCAGCGCTTGGCGCGCTTCGGATCGAGTTCGCTGATGCGTTTGAGTTCTTCCGGATTGAGGAAGACGTCGATTTCCTCGCGCGTGGGCGGCATCGAGGCCAGGGTCTCGTCGACCAGGGCCAGCAATTGCACCGGCTGCAGCGCCAGTTCCGCGCGGATCACCTGGCGCGCCACCTTGGCCACCAGGTCGACCACTTCCTTGCGCTGTGCTTCGCGGTAATCGGCGCGCACTTTTTTCAGGTCGCGCAAGATGGCATCGACGGGGCGCGCCAGGCGGTCCAGCGCCACCAGGGTTTCATTGCGACCTTCTTCGCGGCCCTGCACCACGCCATCGCTGCGTCCGGTGTCGTAGCCGTCCTGCTGGCCTTGCACCAGGCCCACTTCGTAGCCGTCGCGCTGGCCTTGCTCGAAACCTTCCGAGACGGATGCCTGCCACTGGCCATCCGTATCCTCGTTGGAGGCACGCTGGCCGGCGGCGATGAATTGCGACAGGGGCGGGAAACGATACGAACGGAAGTGTTTCATTCGATCACCGCTTCAGCAAACAATTGCACTTCGATCTCGCCCGCATCGGCGAGGCCCTTGACGGTGGCCATGATTTCCTGGCGCGTCTGTTCGATACGCGAGAGGGGCACGGGGCCGGAACGGCGCATCATGTCTTCGAAGCTCTGTGCCTGGCGGCGCGGCATGGTTTTCAGCACGGCGTCGCGGATCGACGGTTCCGCGCCCTTCAGGGCGATGGCCCATTGTTCCATCGGCACGTCTTCCAGGATGCGCGTGAGCGTGACATCGCTTTGCGTGGACAGGATCAGGAAGTCGTACATGCTCAGTTCGATTTCCGAGACCACGTCCGGGTCGTGTGCGCGCAGCAGTTCGACCAGCGCGGCGCGGTTGCCCGGCATGCGGTTGAGGATTTCAGCGGCCTGGCGTATGCCTTCGACGCTGGTGCTTTGCGTGTCGAGCGTGCCCAGGCAGCGGCCCACCAGTTCGTCGAGCTCGACCAGCAGGTCGCGGTCGATCTCGTCCAGGCGCGCCAGGTTCAGCAAGACCAGGTCGCGGCCTTCGACGGGCAGGGCGTCAAGGATCTGGCCGGCCAGCGCGGGCGGCAAAAAAGCCAGGAACACGGCTTGCATCTGTACGTGTTCGTTGACGATGTATTCGGCCAGCCATTTTGGCGAGGCCCACTGCAGGCGCGCCATTTTTGGACGGATGGCGTCGCCATAAATGTTGTTCAGCACGCTATTTGCGATATCGCTGCCCAGCGCCAGGTCCAGCGAGCGCTTCAGGTAACTGCGCGAGGCACCGTGCACGCCGCTTTGCTGGCGGTAGTCGTCGAAGAAGGTCTGCATGGCCGTTTTTACGGATTCGACCTTGATGCCGCTCATGCGCGACATCACCTGCGTGACTTCCAGCAATTCTTCGCGCGACAGGCAGCGCAGCACGTTGGCGGCCTGCTCCTCGCCTATGCTCAGCAGCACGATGGCGGCCTGCTCCACGGGATTCAGGCTGACGCTTTCGTACTCGGCGCCGTCGGAGGGATTATTGTTGTTGTTGAGTTCGGCCATTTTTCTGCATCCATTGTTTGACGACTTCGGCGACACGCTCGGGTTCTTTTTCAGCCAGCACTTTCAGGTGATCGACCATCACGTCGACCGCCGAGCCTGGTGGCGGCAAATCATAGTTTTCCAGCAGCGGCACGACTGGCATGTTGCCAGTGCTGGCCTCGCCTTCGAGCGCCAGCGGGCTGCCATTCACGCCCAGGGCTGGCGCGCCAGCGGCGGCCACGCCATTCGTGCCGGCGCTGCTGCCGCCCAGTGCCAGGGCGGGATCGAGCTGTTTCAGTGCCGGCGGCGCCAGGCGCGTGGTCAGCAAGCGCATCAGCGGACGCAGGATCAGGAAGTAGCCGAGCACGGCGCCCAGGGCGTACAGCAGCCAGCTGCTGAAATCGACGACGGTATCGCGCTCTTCCCACCACTGCGCCACCGGCGGCTTGGCAGGGAAGGCCAGCGCAGTCAGGCTCAGGCTGTCGCCACGCTGGGCGTTGATGCCCAGGCCGCTGTTGAGCATTTTTTCAATATTGCCCAGTTCGGCAGGGGTCCAGCCGGTTTTCGGATTCGGTGCGGCGGCGCTGTTGAGCACGACGGCCACGCTGAGTTTCTCCAGACGGCCACGGCTGCGCTTGATCTGCGTGATGCTGCGGTCATACGCGTACTGGCGCGTGGTGGCGTTCTTGCGCGCAGTGCCGTCGTCGGACGCTTTCGGTGCGCCATCGGCCGGCGCGGCACCGGCGCCGGCCGGTGCCGGCACGGCGGCGGCTGGTGGACGGTTCGACAGGCTGCCGGGAACGCCGGCCACGGTGCGGTTGCGTTCCTGCTCTTCGCGCATCGCTTCGCTGGTCACTTTCGGGGCTTCGCCGTATTTTTCCAGCGTTTCGTCCACACGGTCGTTGTTCACGGCGGCAGTCACGCTGAGCTTGAAGTTGTCTTCGCCGATAACGGGACCGAGCAGGCCCGTGACGTTGCGGCGGATTTCGTCCTGGAAGCGCTTCGCGCCTTCATTGCCTGCGGCCGAGGCGTCGAAGCCGTCCGTCAGGTCGACGTGCGAGGACAGCAGGTTGCCGCCCTGGTCGACCAGGCTCACGCGCGTAGGCGCCAGGCTGGCGACGCTGCCGGCCACCATGTTGATGACGGCGGCGATCTGTTCCGGCGCCAGGGTGCGGCCCGGTTTCAGCGCCACCACCACGGAGGCCGACGATTTGTCGCCGTCGCTGGCGACAAACGAGGTCGACTTGGCAATCGACAGATGGACGCGCGCCGAAGCGATCGCGTCCATCGTCATGATGCTTTGCGCCAATTCGCCTTCCAGGCCGCGGCGGAAGCGCACGTCCTGCACGAATTGCGATACACCCAGCGGGTCATTCTTGTCCATCAGCTCCAGGCCGGCCGGCAGTTGCGCCGTCACGCCCTTCGAGGCGAGCAGCATGCGCACCTTGCCCAGCATGGCATCTGGCACCAGCACCTGGCCGCTGTCCGGATGCAGGCGGTAGGGGATGTGCTCGGCGTCCAGCGTGGCCATCATGTCCGTCACGGCCACTTTTTCGCGCGCGCCAAACACCGGCTTGTAGTTGGCCTGGTCGCGCCAGGCGTACATGGTCACCATGGCGGTGATGCCGATGGCCAGCACGACGATGGGAACCAGGTTTTTCAGCAGGGCGGGCGGGATGGCGGGCTGGGCGCCAAGGCGCCAGCGCGCAAATGCGGACTTCATGGGGGTAATCACTTGGGGTAACTTTCGCTGGGAGGCTGGGCGTGGATCAGGGCGTGAAGATTACAGAGGCAGTTTGATGAGTTCGTCGACGGCGCCCATGACCTTGTTGCGCACCTGCATCAACATGGAAAAGGACAGGCTCGCTTCCTGGCTGGCCAGCATGGCGCCGACCATGTCGTCACTCTTGCCACTGTCGACGTCGCTCATTTTCTGCGCCGCCATGCGGTCGTCGCCATTCACCTTGCCGATGGCGTCTTGCATGCTTTGCGCGAAGGAGAAGCTGGATTGTTCCGGCGTGCCGAACTGGGCGGCGGGCGCGATGCTGGCGCCAAGCGCGTGCGCGTCATTGCTCAGTGCTGCCAGATCGGCCTTGATCAGACCTGCGAGTTCGTTGCTCATCTTGCCCTCTACTTTCAATATGCGGTGACGTATCAATCAGAATTACTGGTGTTGCCAATCCGGCAGAAGTGCATGCGAATGCCATCCTGCCCGGCCCGATCCGCAAGGCCCATCAGTTTTATCAGTTGCCACACCATCCGCTCAAGCAGACTCAAACAAACTCAGCAAACCTACGCCGATATGATTTACATGGCCATGACAACTAATAGTTATCCGATAAAAGTTTCTTCTGGTGGCAATAAGAGGAACTGAACACTGCCATGAAAACCGGAATCAGGTAAGCGGAATGGCGCACTGCAAATCACTATTTTGTCACTATAAGCTTACCTCGCGGCAACTATAAAGTAAAGAGAGGATTGGCTCAAGGAATATTGATACATGGCAATATTTAGCTTTTTCATGTATTGTTCAGCACCGTAGTCATCTAGCATGCGATACGATGCGCAATCGTTGGCTTGCGCACCTGTCAGCAAAGCCAAGATGATGCTGTATTTAATTTCGGGCGATCCGTATAATTTGTTCTGCCACCGCAATACCGACATGACTACTACATGACAATCATTACCAAGACAGATCAAACTGTGCGCCATCAAGTCCTCGATTCCTGTCTGCTTGGACGTCCTGTCCATTTGCTGCATGTATTCGGCGCCCAGCTGCGCGATGACTTGGCCGCGGCCCTGCGCCAGCCGATGAGCCGTCGCTACTGGGGTAATTTCCAGATCGACGCCGTGACGTTGTCGCGCGCGGAAAACGAGGACAGCGTGAATCGCTGGCTGAGTTTTTCCACGCCGGCCGGTCAGACGGGCTTTACGCTCGAACGGCAGATACTCTTGAGCGTGCTGAACTATCGTTACGGCAGTGCCGGCGCCAAGGGCGTGCTGCCCGATCCGGCGCAGGTGCGCGTGACTGCCACCGAGGAGCGCCTTGCTGTGGTGCTGGGACAACAGTTGGTGAACAGCTTGTTTACCCGCATCCACAAGAATCTGCAAACCGTGGGCAAAAGCAGCGACATCGACGCCAGTGCCGAGCTCGCCGTGCAGTCGGGCGTGCATCCGGCGCGCGGCAGCTGGATCGTCAACGTGGCGCTCAGTGATGTCCAGGCGGGGCTGAGCGGCCACTTCTGGTTCTCGCTGGACAAGCGCCTGATGGCCGACGTGCTGCGCGGCCTGCTGCCCGAGCGCGCGCAGGCGAAGAAGGCGCTGCGCAGCGTGCGCCCGCTCGCTTCGCGCCTGCAAGTGACCCTGGAAGGGCGGCTCGTTAGCAAGCAGGTGCAGCTGGGCGCCTTGTTCGACCTGCGCGTGGGCGACGTGATTCCCGTCAGCCTGAGCCGCACCGACGTCATGCTGGACGATTCCCGTTTATTTACAGCGGCTGTTTCCGAACACAAGGGCAAGCTCTGTTTAACCTCATTTGAAGATGTCGAATAATATGAATATCACCGATACCAACCAGAGCGAAACCCTGCTGGAAGACCTGGGCGATGACATGATCATCGATCAGGGCGACATGTCCGACGTGGCCAGCACCCGCGCGCGGCGCGACATTCCGCAGATGATGCGCAAGATTCCCGTCACCCTGACCCTGGAAGTGGGCTCGGCCCGCATTTCGCTGGAAGAACTGATGGCCATCGGCCCGGAAAGCGTGATCGAACTCGACATGCTGGCCGGCGAACCGCTGGTGATCAAGGTCAACGGCACGCCGATCGGCCGTGCCGAAGTGGTGGTGGCCGGCGAGAACTATGGCCTGAAAGTCATCGACCTCGACGGCCTCAATCTCGACCTGATGACAGCATGAAGCTGGCGGTACCCGGTTTGAGCCGGCGCCGCGGCGCGCTGGCTGCCGCGCTGGCTGTCCCCATTCTGATGCTGTGCTGCAGCGCCGCCGGGGCGCAGGATTTGTTGTCCGGCGTGGTGCCGGGCGCGAAGACCGACCTGTCGGTGAAGATGCAGATCCTGGTCGTCATGACCCTGCTCGGGCTGCTGCCCGTGATGGTCATGATGATGACCAGCTTTACCCGCTTCGTCATCGTGCTGTCCCTGTTGCGCCAGGCCCTCGGCCTGCAGCAGGGTTTGCCCAACCGTATCGTCACGGGCATCGCCCTGATTCTCACCCTGCTGGTCATGCGCCCCATCGGCGACCAGGTGTGGAAGGACGCGTTCGTGCCCTACGACCGCGACCAGATCGGCATGCAGGAAGCGCTGAAGATCGCCGAAGTGCCGATTTCGCGCTTCATGCTGGCGCAAACGAGCAAGGCCGCGCTGGCGCAGATCGCCCACCTGGCCGGCGAGCCGTCGACGATGCGCCCGCAAGACCACAGTTTCACGGTCAAGCTGGCGGCGTTTGTGCTGTCCGAACTCAAGACGGCGTTCCAGATCGGCTGCATGCTGTTCATACCGTTCCTCATCATCGATCTGGTGGTGGCGTCCGTGCTGATGGCGATGGGCATGATGATGCTCTCGCCGCTGGTCATTTCGCTGCCGTTCAAGCTGCTGCTGTTCGTGCTGGTCGACGGCTGGACCCTGACCGTCAACACTCTCGTTACCAGCATACAGGGCTATTGATCGATGTTTACCCCTGAAGTCGCCGTCGACCTGATCATCGAAGCGTTGCATGTCGTCATGCTGCTGGTGGTGATCCTGGTCGTGCCCGGTTTGCTCATGGGCTTGCTGGTCGCGCTGGTGCAGGCGGCCACCTCGATCAATGAACAGACCATGAGTTTCCTGCCGCGCCTGCTGGTCACCCTGCTGGCGCTGATCCTGGCCGGACGCTGGATGGCCGGTTACCTGATGGATTACTGCGTGTCCATTTTTCAGCGCGCCGCCACCCTGGTCGGATAGCGCCGCGCGCCCATGGATCAGATTTTCAATCAGGTGCTGCCGTTTCTGCTGGCCGTGTGGTGGCCGTTCTGCCGCATCCTGGCCATGCTCAGCGCCTCGCCCGTGATCGGCGACGGTGTCGTGCCCGTCACCGTGCGCATCCTGCTGTCGCTGGTGCTGGCGATCCTGATGCTGCCCGTGATGCAGGCCTCTGGCATCGCGCAGGACTTGTTGAAAATCGATCCGTTTTCCCTGTACGCCATCGTCGCCACCCTGGAGCAGGCCGTCATCGGCTTCGTCCTCGGCCTGGCTTTCCACTTCGCCATGTCGGTGATGTCGGTGCTCGGCTACCTGGTGTCGAGCCAGGTGGGCTTTTCCATGGCCGTCATGAACGATCCGCTCAACGGCACCTCGTCGGACGTGATCACGGGGATGCTCACCATCATGTGCATGATCGTGTTTTTCGCCATCGACGGCCACCTGGTGCTGACGGGCGTGATCGGCGCCAGTTTCAAGGCCTGGCCCGTGGGACAGGGCTATGGCCCGTTGCTGCTGCAGACGGTCGCCTACAACGTGGCATGGATTTTCGCCGCCGCCATGCTGCTGGCCTTGCCCATCGTCTTTTCCACCATGGTGGTGCAGCTGGGTTTTGGCTTCCTGAACCGCGTGGCGCCGTCGCTGAACCTGTTTTCGCTGGGCTTTTCCATGATCACCGTGTTCGGCCTGCTGATGCTGGCGCAGATCGTTCGCTTTATCCCGGAGCACTACATCGCCATGACGAATCGCGTCCTCGACATGATCGCCGAACAGATGCGGGTGGCCCATGGCGGATAGCAGCACCGGCGACAAGACCGAAAAGGCGTCACAGCAAAAGCTGAAGAAGTCGCGCCAGGAAGGGCAGGTGGTGCGCTCGCGCGACCTGTCGACGGCGCTGGGCATCCTGATCAGCATGAAGGTCTTCATTTACCTGCTGCCGGGCTATCTGCTGAGCTTTCGCGAGCTGTTCGCCATGGCCTTCATGCCGCTCGACAGCAAGGGCGCGCTCGACAATGCCATGTCGATGGCGTTTACGACGTCGGTGGGCTTGCTGATCAAGATGATCGTGCCGCTGTTTTGCGTGCCGTTGTTCGTCGTGCTCGGCTCCCTGATCCCCGGCGGCTGGGTCATCAGCACGAAGAACTGGATGCCGAAGATGGAGCGCCTGAGCCCGGCCAAGAATCTGGGCCGCCTGGTGTCGCCCAAGCATGGCTTTGAATTCGGCCTGTCCATCGCCAAGGCCGGCGTGCTGGGCATGGTGATCGTGCATGTGAGCCGCTCCAGCCTGGTGCAATACGTGGATTTGCAGCACCGGCCCCTGCAGCAAGCCATGCTCGATGGCTCGGCGCTGATGCTCGACGGCCTGATGGCGCTCATTTCCGTCTTCGTGCTGTTTGCCATCATCGACGTGCCGGCGCAGGCGTTTTTCTTTGCCCGCAACCAGCGCATGAGCAAGCAGGATGTCAAGGAAGAACATAAAAGCAGCGAAGGCCGGCCCGAAGTGCGCCAGCGCATCCGCCAGTTGCAGCAGCAGATCGGCCGGCGCAGCGTGCGCAAGACCGTGCCCGACGCCGACGTGGTGATTGTCAACCCCGAGCATTACGCCGTTGCATTGAAGTATGACCAGGACCGCGCCGAGGCGCCGTTTGTCGTTGCCAAGGGCGTCGACGAGATGGCGTTGTATATCCGGCAAGTGGCGAAGGAACACAATATCGAAACGCTGGAGTTGCCGCCGCTGGCGCGCGCCATCTACAACACTAGCCAGGTACAGCAGCAGATTCCCGTGCAGCTGTACCAGGCCGTGTCGCAGGTGCTCAACTACATATTGCAGCTGAAAGCATTCCGGTCCGGGCAGCGTGCTGCCCAGCCCGTATTACCCACCGAGATGGCCGTGCCATCTCATTTGAGCGAGGTAGTCCCTTCATGAATTTCCTGAACCGGTTGGTTGCCGAAATGCGCCGCCACAAGTTCGCCACGCCACTGTTCCTGCTGGTGATCCTGGCAATGATCATCCTGCCGCTGCCGCCGGTGCTGCTCGATATCTTGTTCACTTTCAATATCGTGCTGGCCCTGATCGTCATCCTGGTCAGCGTGTCGGCCAAGCGGCCGCTCGATTTCTCCGTCTTCCCGACGGTGATCCTGGCCACCACCATGCTCAGGCTGACGTTGAACGTGGCGTCGACGCGCGTGGTGTTGCTGCACGGCCATACGGGCGCGGATGCGGCCGGTAAGGTGATCGAGGCGTTTGGTAACGTCGTAATTGGCGGTAACTTCGTCGTCGGTATCGTGGTCTTCGTGATCTTGATGATCATCAACTTCGCCGTCGTCACCAAGGGTGCCGAGCGCATCTCGGAAGTGTCCGCGCGCTTTACCCTCGATGCCTTGCCGGGCAAGCAGATGGCCATCGATGCCGACCTGAACGCCGGCCTGATCAATCAGGAAAAAGCCCAGCTGCGCCGCAAGGACGTGGCCGCTGAAGCGGATTTCTATGGCGCCATGGACGGCGCGTCGAAGTTCGTGCGCGGCGATGCCGTCGCCAGTATTTTGATCCTGATCATTAACATGGTCGGTGGCGTGGCCATCGGCTCGCTGATGCACGACCTGTCGTTCGGCGATGCTTTCCGTCAATATGCACTGCTGACCATCGGTGATGGCCTGGTGGCGCAGATCCCGGCGCTGCTGCTGTCGGCCGCGGCTGCCATCCTGGTGACCCGTATCAGCGATTCGGGCGACTTCGAACAGCAAGTGGCGGGCCAGGTACTGACTTCGCCAACGGTGATCTTCAGCGCGTCCGGCATGATGGTGGCGCTGGCCTTGATCCCGGGCATGCCGTGGCTCATGTTCATGACCTTTGCCGGCGTGCTGGCCTTCGTGGCCTGGCGCCTGACCAAGCGCGTGAAGGGGCCCGATACGGCCGGCATGGCGGCCATCGAGGCGGCCTTGCGCGACGACAAGCCTGCCGAGCTGGAGTGGCAGCAACTGCCCGCCGTGCAGCCCTTGATGGTGATGCTCGGCTATAAACTGGTGGGCATGGTGGATAAAACACAAGGCGAACCCTTGACCAAGCGCGTCAAGGGCGTGCGCCAGAGCCTGTCCGAAGCTATGGGCTTGCTGCTGCCGAACATCGGCGTGCGCGACGACCTGGCCCTGAAGCCGTCGCAGTATGCCATCGTGCTGTCGGGCACCGTGGTGGCGCAGGCGGAAGTGCAGGCCGACCGCCTGATGGCAATCCCGTCGCCGAACGTGTATGGCCAGCTCGATGGCATTCCCGGCATCGAACCGGCCTACGGCATGCCTGTCACCTGGATCGAGCCCGGTGAGAAGGCGCATGCGCTGGGCCTGGGCTACCAGGTCATCGAGGCGCCCAGCGTGATCGCCACGCACTTGTCGAAGATGGTGCGTGAATACTTGCCGGAACTGTTCCGCCACGAAGACGTCTCGAACATGATGGAGCGCCTGACGGCCCTGTCGCCCAAGCTGGCCGGCGCGCTGGACAAGGCCCTCACGCACACGCAGCTGCTGCGCGTGTTCCGCGTCTTGCTGGCAGAAAACGTGTCACTGAAGGATATCGTGCCCATCGCCACCACCTTGCTCGACAGTTCGGAAACCACCAAGGACCCGATCCTGCTGGCGGCCGAAGTGCGCTGCGCGCTGCGGCGCCAGATCGTCAGCGGCCTGTTTGGCCAGAAGATGGAAATGCAGGCGTTTAACCTCGGTGGCGAGCTGGAAAACATGCTGCTCGGTTCGCTGAACCAGGCGCGCCAGTCGGGCAAGGTGACCCTGGATAATTACCCGATCGACCCGCACCTGCTGTCGCAACTGCAGGTGAACATGCCGGTGGCGCGCGAGCAGATGAAGCAGCAGGCCACGCCGCCGCTGCTGCTGGTGCTGCCGCAGATCCGTCCGCTGCTGGCCCGCTATGCGCGCCTGTTCGCGCCTGGCCTGCATGTGCTGTCGTATAACGAAATTCCGGAAAACCGCGAAGTGAGCATCATCGGTACGGTAGGGTAAAAATGAAAAACGGCGCTGCGGGCGCCGTTTTTTTATGCTGTATCAATCCTGCTGCATCAATCCTGCTCGTCGATGGGCGGCAGCAGCTCGTGCTCCTGGCCGTCGGCCAGCAACAGCACGGTGCGGCCTTGCGCCGTTTCTTCCGCATCGCCATAGTCGTAACCGAGCGGTGCCGCCACTTCCTTCGAGACGATGATGGGCTCTTCTTCGGCTTCGGCGGCGTGTGCCGCGGGCGCTTCTGGATCGGCCGCCACTTCCGCTTCCGGCTGCGTCAGCAGCAGCGCCACTTCGGCCATGGCGCGGAACAGGGACAGCGACAGCGAGGCGGCGCCCGCCTGCATCGGGTAATTGCCATGCACGCGCTGCGCGTGCAACTGGCGGTTCAGGCGGCAGCGCACCACGCGCAGGCCCGCGCGCCGCACGGCGGCGGCAATCTCGGGCAGGGCCAGGCGCAAGTGGCGCAGCGCGGCTTCCTCGTCGGCCGCCAGTTCCAGCAGCACGCCGTCGCCGGACGGTTCCATCTGGATCACCACCCGGCCGATGCCGGCAATCAGCAGTTCGACGCGCAGCGCCACCTTGCCGCGCCGCCTCGGCGTTGCCTCTTCGTCTTCGTCGCTGGCCAGTACGCGCAGCAGCAGGCGTTGGCCGCCCCAGCCATACACGGCAAAGCGCCACGCTTCGCTGTCGATGCTCAAGGGCGGACGGGCGCCTTCGCGCAGCAGGGCCGGTTGCTGCTCGGCCATGAACAGATTGCCCGGCACGTGCTGGCCGCGCGCCTGTTCCTGCAGGGCGGCATATTGCTCGCCATACGTCTTGACCATCACGCGCCACGAGGCGGCCAGCTGCGCCGCGTCGGGCGGTTGCCAGACCAGCTGGCGCGTGAAGAACAGTTGATTGACCTGCATGGCGCTGCTGTCGCGCGGCATGGCGCCGCCCGTACCATCGGCATTCGGTTTGATCAGCGATGCCAGGCCGTCCTGGCCTTTTTGCGCCAGCTGCGCGGGCAGGGTGCCGGCGTCGGGCGCGGGCGCCATGTAGGGCCCGATGGGCACCAGCGGCTGTACCACGCCCGGTGTCATCGGCGTAGCAGGGCTGACGTCGAGGCGCTGGGTAATCAGGGGCAGGGGATTGCCTGCAGACACACGCTCTATCGCCATTGCTGCTCCTCCCGCATGGGATGAATAAAAAAAAGCCAACTGCTTGCGCAGTTGGCTCTGGTCGGCCTGACCTGAGCCAGGTCAGGACGCGGCTACTATTATTGCAGCAGGGACATGACCATCGAGGACATGCTGTTGCTTTGCTTCAGCATCGCGGTACCAGCTTGCAGCAGCATTTGCGAAGCGGTCATGTTCGAGCTTTCGGTCGCGAAGTCGGTGTCCATGATGCGGCCCGAAGCAGCTTGCGTGTTGGTGCTGATGTTGGCCAGGTTGGTGGCAACGTGGTCCAGGCGGTTACCAGCGGCGCCCAGTGCCGAACGCAGCGAGCCCAGCGCATCGATCGCCGTCGACAGTTTGTCGATCATGGGCGACGCGGTGCCTGCGGTCAATTCTGTGCCGGTGACGCCGGTTGCAGCGCCGAAGCCGTTGAAGTTGACGCTGGTTGCCCCGACCGCCGTTTGCATCGAGGTCAGGGTGGTGGAGACGTCCAGGCCCATGGTTTCCGACGTCGAAGCGCCGATCTGGAAACTGAGGGCGGTGGAAAACTTGCCGCCATTGCCAGCTGCCAGCGCTGCGGTCTCGTAGGCGATTGCAGCGGTGCTCTTGGCGCTGGCGGTGGTTGCTGCCAGCTGGTCCTTGTTGTACTGTACCTGAGCGAGGTTCATAGCGTCGGCGTTGGCGACGGTGGCGGCACCCGCATAGGTCGTTTGCGCGGCGCCAAAGGCGGTCAGCGACGCGGCGGCAGTGGCGCTGGCGGTGGTGGCGGCAGTAGCGGCGGTAGTTTTGGCCAGGGTCGCGGCGGTCTTGTCGCCTGCGCTTGCCGCGTTGTTCAGCAGCTTCTGGCCGCCGAAGGAGGTGTTGCCCAGGATGTTGGTCAGTTCGGTGCCCAGCGCATCGTATTCCGACTGCATGGCGGTCTTGTCGCTGCCATTGGCGGAGCTGTCTGCAGCTTGGGTTGCCAAGTCTTTCATGCGGACCAGAATGTTGTTCGCTTCGCCCAGTGCGCCGTCGGCGGTCTGGATCATCGAGGTGGCGTTTTGCGTGTTGCGCATGGCCATGGCCATACCGCTGGTTTGTGCTTTCAGGCGGGTTGCAATTTGCAGGCCGGCAGCGTCATCCATTGCCGAGTTGATGCGGTAGCCGGTGGACAGGCGCGTCATCGAAGTCGACAGCGATTGTTGGGTTTTCGAGATCGAATTTTGTGCGGACAGGGCCGCGGAATTGGTGTGAAGGCTCAGCATGAAGATGCTCCAGTTAGGTGGTTACGGTGCGGAGCAGCAGTATTTGCGCTCTCCCTAGTACAAGACGACCATTCCCTCAGGAAAATTAAATTCTTTTGAGAAATTTTTTAAATTATTTTTTTGCCGCTGCCATGGCCGCCAGGAACGTCCGTGATCCGCTGCCTGCGCTTAGATGTCAGCGTCTGGCGCGGCCTCTGCCAGGAACTTGTCACGACTGATCCGCAATAGCTCGATGATGGGCAGGACCTGCTCATCGGGCGCACTCATGTCAAGCAGGAAGTAGTCATGGTTTTGTTCAGCAAGGTCAGTGGCATTTCCCACCACGCCATTTCAAGCAGGGCGGCGCTGACCTTCTCCGAAAAGCGGAAACGAATCAGGCGCGCTGGCGAGTTGGCGTAAATGCCATACGGTTCGGAGCGGAAATTAGGCCGTAAAAGGAGCGCGCGCCGATCACGCAGCCATTTTCGATGATGCCGCCACCCAGCATCATCAATTCATGGCCTAGCCAGACATCGTTCTTGATGATCGAGTGGGCATATTGCGGCGGCGCGTTGCACAATCCCAGGTTTTGCGCATTGGAATCGTACTTGACTAGCGAACCGACGCCGGGACCCGAACCGCGGCCGATATAAAACGAACCGAATTGCGTCTCCTCGTCGAGCCAGTCGCGGAAAAACCGGTGCGGAACAGTGCTGAAAGAGCCATCCACATAGGCTAGCATAAGAAATTGCTTGGCATACGCGTTGTCCTCCGATACGCCCAAAAAATTGGCTTCGGTAGAAATATTTATATTCGCCAGTGTAAGAGGGTTTGCAGCGCTGGCAACTCATTCATGAGCGATGACATCAACGATGCGCTCGACCTGTTGCAGCAGCAGGTCCGGATACATGGGCAGGCAGATGACTTGTTCCGCCATGGCGGCGGCAACCGGCAGGTTCGCACGCGCCGCAGAAGGCATGTTGCGGTACATGGGGAAATCGCTGATCAGCGGATAGAAATATCGGCGCGCATGGATGCCCGCGTCACGCAGCTTTTGATACAGCGCATCGCGACTGATTGGATAATTCGCCTGTACAAGAATAGGAAAGTAGGAATGGTTGGGTAGGGTGTTGGCAGGCAAGCCAGGACAGTGGATGCCACTGACGTGGTCCAGCCTTTCGCGATAACGTGCGTCGATTGTGGCACGCTTCTGCAGGGCGAGGTCGATCCCCTGCAACTGCAACATGCCGAAGGCGGCGCTAATCTCGTTCATTTTGCCGTTGATGCCCGGCGCCACGACCGTGACTTCATCGATAAAGCCGAAGTTTTTCAAATGATCGATATGGCGTTTGGTTCTGGCGTCAGGCGAGATAATGGCTCCCCCTTCGAAGGTATTGAAGACCTTGGTCGCGTGGAAGCTGAGTACCGACAGATCGCCGTGCCCGAGCACGCTGCTACCGTAGTAGCGGACACCGAAAGCATGGGCCGCATCATAAATGACTTTCAGGCCATAGTTGCTGGCGATCTCGTCAATGCTATCCACGTCGCAAGGATGGCCATAACAATGCACGGGCATGATGGCGGTGGTATACGGCGTGATGGCGGCCTCGATTTTTCTGGGGTCGAGGTTGAAACTACCCGGTGCGATGTCGACAAATACCGGCTTGATGCTGTTCCAGAGCATCGAATGGGCGGTAGCGACAAAGGAATAGGGGGTGGTGATGACTTCGCCGGTGATGCGTAATGACTGCAGCGCAGTCACCAGAGCTAGCGTGCCGTTGGTAAACAGTGAAATATGCTTTACGCCGAGATACTCCGCCAGTGCATGTTCGAATTGCTGGTGGAAAGGGCCGCCGTTGGTGAGTATCTTGTTGTCCCAAATCTGCTGAAGATAGGGTAAAAAATCCTCCAGCGGCGGCAATGTTGGCTGCGTGACATAGACTGGCGCACTTGCCTCATCGGAATTCATGCCGGCTTCCTCGTCCGGCAGCCAGGCGCTACGGCGCTGGCTGCGCGTTCCCGTAAACCGGAAGTAGCCGGCAGTGTGACGCTGGCGCTTGCTGGTATGGCAAAACTGATGGTCATTTGAATTAATTTTTCAAAAATATGGTAACGGCTGATGTCGCACGGGAGAGCTTCTTCGATTAAATTTGATGCTGTCGGCACTGTCCTGCACGGCTTGCTATTGCTGAAGGCGTCGCAGTGTTTTGGAACCCGTTTTCAAGCCACCATAGTAATAATCATTGAAGCCTGCGGCCTCCATCAGGTCGAATACTTTTTGCATGTCGTAGGGCGTGCGATGCAGCGTGAACGCCCCCTGTTCATACACGGCAAAGGCGGCGCGCGGATCGCCATCGCGTGGCTGTCCCACGGAACCGGGGTTGCAATACGTCTTGTCGCCGTACTGTCGCAGCATTTGCACATGCGTGTGGCCGGAAACGAAAGTGTTGCCCTCGACCCGGTCAAAATACTCGGCACTCGGCTTCAGGTATTCGTCGACAGGGTCACCCCAGCCGCCATGCACCATGCGGATGTGGCCAATGTCCATATGCACCGGTAATCTTTTCAGCCATTCCAGATGATCCGATTCGATAATGGTGCGCTGATAGGCAAGGCAATCGTTGACGCTTTTCGAGCGTGGGCAAAACCCGCCTCCGGCCATATACCAGTCATGATTTCCCATCACGCTGGGGATGTTGCGTTCGCGTAGCTCGGCGCAACATTCATTGATCTGGGGGTAATAGCCGACGATGTCGCCTGCGCAATAAATCTGCGAAATACCCAGGGCATCGATCGCCGCCAGGACCGACTTGAGCGCTTCATGGTTGCCATGAATATCAGCGATGAATGCTATTTTCATAAAATATATGATCCTCAATAAAGCGGATGGCTGTCCCGTAACGCGCCGCTGGCTGCACCGGATCGATTCCATCGAGCATATAGGCGACCGCCATCGCACTCTCGTTGTAGCCGAACGCGGTACGGATCGACGTCGAGGAGGAGATGCGCGGATTAATTTCGAGCAGCTTGATGCCGTCCTGGCATATCCTGAACTGGAAATTGGTCGGGCCGACGGGCAGGAACAGGGCGCACAAGGCTTGGATCGTCTGCAGGAAGGGTAAGCTCGAAACGGCTTGAGCGCGCTCGGTGTAGCCGTCCTTCGACAACGTTCTTTTGAGTGTCTGGCAAGCGTGGAAGTCGCCCCGGCCGTCGCAAAAGGCCGACGCCGTATATTCCTCATCGTCGGTGCCGACGATCGGCTGCGCCATGAGCACCGGCCCGAGCAGGTGCTGGTGTCGCAGGAAGCCGTCTTTATCCTGGATGCGGACGATGCCTTTGGAGCCGAAGCCCTGGCGCGGCTTTAACAGGAAGGGCAAGCCAAACGCCTGCTCCAGGCTGGCGAAAGAGTTGCTCAAGCTGCTAGTGATCGCGCATGGCATGCCGCTGGCCTCCAGTGCCTTGTAGAACAGCCATTTATCCTTGCATAAACTCAGCAGGGACGGATTGTTGAGCAGCGCCTTGGCGCCACGATCTTCGATGACCCGCCTGTGCTCCAGCCAGCCATACATGTCGATTTCAATCGAAGGGATGATCAAGGAAATGGCATGCCGCTCGATGGTATCGCAGAGCCACCCGGCATAGCCTGCGTCATTGCTTGGCAGCGCAGGTTCAAACACGTCACAAAATGCCGGCGCCACCGAATCGGCATGCATCGAGGTGCCGATTAAGTGCAGATCCATGCCTGCCTGCCGCAGGCTGCGCAGGATGCCATAGCCAACGATGCCGCTCGCTCCCGAGACGAGAATAGTATGCTTGTGCATCAGCGGCGCGTCCCACTATGTCGGTTGACTGTCATGTTGGCCTGGTGCCGGTAGTGACATGAAATGGACGCGGCTCCATGCCTGTCATGGCAGGGAGAGTTGCGCCAGGATCGCGCACGATAATTCGGGATAATCAACGCCAGCCTGGCACATCGCCTGGGTAATGTTCGGGGGTAAATTTAATGACAGCATCTGGCTGGTGGTGATGGGTTTGAGAAAAAGCCCTTCCAGTTTATCGATGCGATAGCCAGCCAGTTGCAGTTCTGCCGACAGCGATTCCACAGTGTAGTAGCGTTGGTGTCCCTGGATGAAATCGTTCTCTGACAGTGCCTGCATGTCGGGCAGCATGCCGGCCAGATGGCCAAGGCGCCGGTTCAGCGCCTGCGCATTCGGTACCGTCACAAACATCTTGCCGCCGGGTGCCAGGAAGCGCTGGTATTGTTGCAGCAGGGCCAATGGATGATCAACGTGTTCCAGGATGAAGCCCATTACAATGACATCAAATTTTTCATTCGTGTCGAATTCTTCGAAATAGGTGGCCACGATGTCAGCCTGGCATTCCGGCGACGTTTGCCGGAAATGATCGATGATCGCGGGCGAGCCTTCCAGCACCAGATGGCGCTTGTACAGGCGCGAAAAAATATTGGCCGTGTAGCCATGTCCCAGACCGAGTTCCAGCAGTGACGTGGCACCTGCGCTCAGGGAAGTGATGCGCTGTGGATACCAATTCAACAGGATATGATTGTCAAAATCGTATAACTGGTCGCCCTGATATGCCACAACATGTTTATCCAGTTCGTTTTTCATCGATGAGGTTTTAAGAGGGCGGGGAAACCGCTGTTGATCTTGGCAGTATGGCACAGGGAACAGGCAACGTCATTTGCCCACATCATGCGCCGATACTATACGTGCTGCGAGGTCCATGGCAAGGACATTATGTCAAAGAGCTGCAAGGCCATGAGCGTGGTGCACAGCGTTGGTCGAAACTCAGTTCAGAGAGCAAGCATCGCGCAGCAAAGATTGTGTTGTTTTAAGGCAATTATGCATGATTACATCGAGGATAGAGAGCATGGGCACATGCTGATGCCGTCCTTGCCGGTAGTGTGGCAGGTCACTGTTCAGGAACTGCAGTGCGATACCGTGTTGCCGAAAATGGTCGTGCTGGTACAGGTGCACACCGCCAGTGGCATTGATGTAGCGCGAGGCGTGTTCCTGCCTGCAGATATCGAGTACGCGTGTTTCGCCCCGCAGTTCGTGGTTGTCATACACGCGCGAAGACGGCAGCAGTTCAGTCTCGATGGCAAGATAGCGCACCATTTCCTGTAGGCTATTGAGCAGGTAGGCGTCCAGTTGCGCTGATTCAAAATGCACAATGGTCTCTATCAGCGGCAGCACGGCGCGATAGTGGGGCGCCCGGCAGTAAGCGTGATGGATGCTTGCCAATAGTTTATCGCGCCAGGGTGGCTGCGTCGCCAGCGAGAGATCGCAGATACGCCGATGCGGGCTGGCACCAAGCACCGGCAGGGTAAAAAAATGCGGCGCACCATTGAGCAGTATTCGGTTGCGGTTGATCCATCCTTGTTTCATGTAGGCCGCGTCATCGAGCAGGATGAATTTATCCACTGCAGCAATGAGCTGGAAATACCCCAGGTAAGGCAGGAAATAAGGCTGCATGACAGCGATGGTTTTCATGCTGCGGCCACCGGCGTGTCTTGCATGCCGGGCTCGGCGCTGGCGTCAATAGTGGTCGGGGCGAGACCTGCGCACCAGCGCCGCCAGATCGTGCGCATGCCTTGTTCCAGTGCGGCCGAAATGCGCTCGGGCTGATGAATCGCCGATGTCTCCATGCGCGTACGCATACTCATGCGTAACATGGATAGCGTAGCGACATCGGCGGCCAGCGAGATGCCTTTTCTCAGCAGCTCATCTTCACTTTCGGCAATATATTCGTCCAGTCCCGCATGCTTGAGCATGGTCGCTCCTATGCGCGAAGGCAGTGTCTTGCCAACCATGGTCAGGGTGGGGACGCCCATCCACAAGGCGTGAATGCCCGTGGTGCCGCTGCTGTACGGGTAGGTGTCGAGGCAAATATCCACCTTGCCATGCAAGGCAAGATAGTCGGGCAGGGGCATTACCTGGTGGAAGTCCAGGCGCTCGGCGGCAATGCCTTCGCGCGCGAACCAGGAACACAGTTTATCCCTGACTTTCGTCTCTGATATGCCCGCGATTAACATTTTCGCCGTTGGCACTGCATGCAATATCCTGGACCAGCGCGTTACGACCTCGCGAGTAATTTTGCTGGGCCGGTTGAAACTGCCAAAAGTGACATGCCCCAGCGCAATGGCCGGCGCCGGGCTGATCGGAGGCGCCTCGGGTGAAGTCAAAAAAGGTGCGGCGGCAGGTAGAAAAAGGAAGTTCTCGCAAAATTGCCCTGCGAATTGTTTTGGCGGCGTGAAGAACCGGTCTGTCAGGTAGTAATCCATGGCTTGCAAGCCGGTGGTGCCCGGATAACCAATCCAGCTCAACTGCAGCGGCGCCGGCTTGCGCGCAAAAGTGGGCAGGCGATTGAAGCCAGTATGGCCCGACAGGTCGATCAGGATGTCGATCGCGTCGCTGGTGATCAGCTGCGCCAGTTCCGCATGGCTCAGTTTTTCAACCTGGCGCCAGAGCGCAAACAGGCCGTGCAGGTGCCGGCTGACATGGTCATCGTGAAAGCTGTTGGCGTAGGCCACGATTTCCACCTGCCGGGATTGGCTCAAGTATTCGAGGATGGGCGTGATGAAATGGGCTACCGCATGGTTATACAAGTCGGCGGAAACAAAGCCGATGCGCAGGCGGCGCTCGGGATCGGGCACGTTGGTGTGTTGTGGCCAGGCGCCGCGCAGCGGTGCTTCGAATCGCTCGCCAAAACGCAGGTGTTCGGCAAACAGCGCGGCGGCATCCACGTGCTCGCTATGGCTCAGGTAGAACAGCAGGTTGCTATGCAGCTCATCCCAATCGGGATTGCTCTTCAGCACTTTGCGGCAGTGAGCGATGGCTTCGTTGATACGGCCAAGCTTGTTCAAAGTGCCATTGAGATTGAGATGTGATTGATATGCCTGCGGGTCGAGTTTGATGGATGTCGCGTAGCTTTTGGCTGCCTCATCCATCTGACCGGATTCCATCTGGCACGTGCCCAGGTTGAAGTGGATGGCGGCGTGCTTGGGGCTTATTTCGAGGGCGCGTCGGTAACTTTGCATGGCGACGCTCCTTTGCCCCAGCGCTTGCATGACCACGCCAATATTGCAATGGGCGACAGGGTTATTGGGCATCAGTGCCAGCAACTGCTGGAAAGCCGCGAGGGCCTGGTCGAGCTTGCCGTTTTCCTGCAAGGCCACGCCCAGGTTGTGCAGGGCGTCTGTATTCTTGGGTTCCAGCAACAAAGCCGCCTGGTAGATGACGATAGCCTGTTCCGTGCATCGGGTTTCCCGCAGCAGGTCAGCGTAGTGCAGCAACGGCGCTGCGACTGAGGGATCGAGTTCGATGGCGCGCCGGTAGGCCGCCTCGGCATCGGCCGCCTGGCCGATGGCATGCAAGCTGCGCCCCCACCCGTGATAGTGCGCCGCGATGTGCGGGATAGTTTGCACGGCCGCGCCGTAGCGGGCAGCTGCTTGTTCGTAACGGCCCAGCTTGTACAGCACGTCGGCCAACCCGCCCTGCGCCAGGGCGCAGGCAGGATCGCTTGCCAGCGCCCGCTCATAGCTGAGAATTGCCTGCTCATGCTGCCCCATCGCAAGCTGTACATCGCCCAGGGAGCGATGAACTTCAGCGGCGTCCGGAGCCAGCGTCAGCGCATGGCGATAGCTGGTTTCGGCGGCCTTGAATTGCCGCTGCAGCTGCAGTATGTCGCCCAAGCCCATGTGCGCCGCGGCATGGGCGGGATCCATTTTCAGCACCTCGCGATAGCAGTCGGCCGCTTCCGTGAGATGGCCTTGGGCCTGTAAGGCATCGCCCAGGCGGCTGAACGCTTCGGTAAAGGCAGGCTGGATTTCCAATGCCCGGACATACGATCCGACGGCCAGGTCCAGTTGGCCGATCGCCAGTTGGGCATTGCCAAGGTGCAGATGCGCTTCGGCGTCGTCCGGCGCCAGGTCCACCGTCTTGTGCAATGCCGGCAGTGCATCTTTGCCCTGCAGCTGCAAGGCCATGCTCAGCACGCTCCAGGCAAAGGCCGATGCCGGATAGCGCTCGAGCAAGGCACGGGTTGCGCTTTCCATTTGCGCATGTTCGCCGTTTTCATACAACTGGGCGACATGATCGATTTCCAGCTGCATCGGCTGCTGCGCGGCATTTTGGGGCGATGCTGTGTTATCGGTAGCGTGCATGGGAGCGATATGGTAATTACCAGACTGAATTGTAACGGTTAGAAGTGCATTAGAGAAACTTCTTCGCATGGCGCGAATCAAAAACAGCGTGGAAACCATCAGGTGTCCACGCTGTTTTATAGGCATAAATGATGCCGGGCTCTTACATATTTGGATAATTCGGTCCGCCGCCGCCTTCCGGCGTGACCCACACGATGTTTTGCGTCGGGTCCTTGATGTCGCAGGTCTTGCAGTGCACGCAGTTTTGCGCATTGATCTGCAGGCGTTCGGCGCCGTCGTCGTTCTTCACGAACTCGTACACGCCGGCGGGACAGTAACGCGCTTCCGGACCCGCATACATGGCCAGGTTGACGTCGACGGGCACGCTGGCGTTCTTCAACGTCAGGTGGATCGGCTGGTCTTCCGCGTGGTTGGTGTTCGAGATGAAGACGGACGACATCTTGTCGAAGGTCAGCTTGCCATCGGGTTTTGGATACACGATCTTTTTCGACTGGGCCGCCGGTTTCAGGCATTCGTGGTCGCCATGCGTGTGGTGCAGGGTCCATGGCGCCTTGCCGCGGAAGAGGATCTGGTCGATGCCCGTCATCAGGCTGCCCAGGTACAGGCCCTTCGACAGCCAAGGCTTGACGTTGCGCGCCACGTGCAGCTCTTCATGCAGCCAGGATTGTTCAAACGCGACAGGGTAGCTGGACAGTTCGTCGTGCTGGCGCTGTTCGCCCAGCGCGCCGAAGGCCGCGTCCGCCGCCAGCATGCCGCTCTTGATGGCCGCGTGGCTGCCCTTGATGCGGCTCATGTTCAAAAAGCCCGCATCGCAGCCGATCAGCGCGCCGCCGGCGAACACGAGCTTTGGCAGCGATTGCAGGCCGCCGGCCGTGATCGCGCGCGCGCCGTACGAAATGCGCTTGCCGCCTTCGAAGAACTTGCGGATTTCCGGATGCGTTTTATAACGCTGGAATTCTTCGTACGGCGACAGGTACGGGTTTTCGTAGTTCAGTCCCACCACATAACCGACCATGACCTGGTTGTTTTCCAGGTGGTACAGGAAGGAGCCGCCATAGGTCTTCGCGTCCAATGGCCAGCCCGTCGAGTGGATCACCAGGCCCGGCTGGTGCAGGGCAGGGTCGATTTCCCACAATTCCTTGATGCCGATGCCGTACGATTGCGGGTCCTTGCCGGCGTTCAAGTCATACTTGGCCATCAATTGCTTGCCCAGGTGGCCGCGCGCGCCTTCGGCGAACAGGGTGTACTTGGCGTGCAATTCCATGCCCAGCTGGAAGTCGGGACCCGGTTCGCCGTCGCGCTTGACACCCATATTGCCGGTCGCCACGCCTTTCACGGAGCCGTCGTCGTTGTAGAGGATTTCCGCGGCAGGGAAGCCCGGGAAGATTTCCACGCCCAGGTTTTCCGCCTGCTGGCCCATCCAGCGCACCACATTGCCCAGCGAGACGATATAGTTGCCATGGTTTTCAAAGCAGGCCGGCACGGCGAAGTTCGGCGTTTTATACGCTTTGGTTTCCGTCAGGAACAGGATGCGGTCTTCCGTCACTGCCGTGTTCAGGGGCGCGCCCAGTTCCTTCCAGTTCGGTATCAGTTCGCTCAAAGCTTTCGGGTCCATGATGGCGCCGGACAGGATATGCGCGCCCAGTTCGCCGCCTTTTTCCAGCACGCAGACGGACACTTCCTGGCTCTTTTCAGCGGCCAGCTGCTTCAGGCGGATGGCCGCCGCCAAGCCTGCGGGGCCACCGCCGACGATCACCACGTCATACTCCATGGTCTCGCGCGGTCCGTACTGTTCAACTAAGTTATTAGGCTGTGTCATGGTCTCGATTGTTAGTCACTAAATGGGTGGGTGAGGAATCTTCGAATAAATTTAAGCACGAGTGTGCTTGTTTTTGGCGAGGATTGCAACTTTGGCGCCATTTTGCGTGACATTGCCCCTCGCCGCAATCTAAATCCAGCCATTTTGTGTAATGATGGCGTTTACCTTTGCTCAAGTGTGACGCAGGGTATTTTGCCCCTGTGCCAGTGGCACGGTGTAAAGTGTTGTCTAAAATAAAACAGGAGTAGCTCGTGGGCATAGAAGTCAATTTCGAGGGCAAGATTGCCCTGATTACCGGCGCATCGAGCGGCCTCGGCGCGCGCTTTGCGAAAGTGCTGGCCCAGGCCGGCGCGCAGGTCGTGCTGGCGTCGCGCCGCACCGAACGCCTGAAGGAGTTGCGCGCCGAAATCGAAGCCGATGGCGGCGCCGCGCACGTGGTGTCGCTCGACGTGACCGACTTCGCCAGCATCAAGTCGGCCATCGCGCATGCGGAAACGGAAGCGGGCCCCATCGATATTCTCGTCAATAATTCCGGTGTCTCCACCACGCAACGCCTGGTCGACGTCACGCCCGAAGATTACTCGTTCGTGATGGACACCAACCTGCGCGGCTCGTTCTTCGTGGCCCAGCAGACGGCCAAGCGCATGATCGCGCGCGCCAAGGGCGACCCGAAGAAACAGCACCGCATCATCAATATCGCCTCGATGGCGGGCTTGCAGGTGTTGCCGCAGATCGGCGTGTATTGCATGAGCAAGGCCGGCATGGTGCACATGACGCGCGCCATGGCCGTGGAGTGGGGCAAGTATGGCATCAACACTAACGCCATCTGCCCCGGCTACATTTCCACCGAGATCAATGAAGATTACTTTGCCACCGAGCAGGGCAAGAAGCTGATTGAAATGCTGCCGAACAAACGCCCGGGCAAGCCGGAAGACCTGGACGGCCTGCTGCTGTTGCTGGCGGGCGAGGATTCGCATTTCATCAACGGTGCGATTATCTCGGCAGACGGTGGCATGAGTACCTTCTAGGCCGCCAGCTAGCGCTGCAGCTGCAGCCCCACCAGCTTGTGCACCAGTTCGGATGAGGTCGCAGCGGCGAATTTGCGCATCAGCTTGGCGCGGTGCATTTCCACCGTGCGGGGGCTGAGGTCGATCTGGCGGGCGATGACCTTGCTGGTCTTGCCTTCCACCAGCAGGGCGGCGATTTCGCGCTCGCGCGGGGTCAACTGGGCCGTCACGGGGCGTTTCTCGCTGACATCCTCGAACGTCCAGATGCCGGCCCCCAGTGGCTGGCCCGGCAGCATGGCGTGGCCCGTCACATGGCACCAGAACAATTCACCATTACAGCGGCGCATGATGCGCTCGTCCGAATAGCGGCCCTTGGCGTTCATGATGGGGATGATGCGGTCACCCGTGCGCAGGAATTCGTCGTGCGTGGGGTAGAGTACTTCGAAGGACTGGTCGTCGAGCTGGGCGCGCGCATAGCCGAACATGGATGCCAGCGCCTCGTTGCAGCTGCGCATGATGCGGTTTTCCGACATGCACATGCCCACGGGTGCGTGCAGGAAGATGCTTTCATAATCGATGGCTGACGCGGCGTTCATCTGATACGTATCACTCTCACAGGGGGATTGCTGGCACGGCGCCGGTAGTTCTACGGTATTGTACTTTCCACTCGCGTATTTTATGCTGAGTCGCTGCCTGAGTCATGGACTCAAGAACTAAGCTTAACAAAAGATAGAGGGACACCCATGAATAAAGTTTATCCTGACGCCGCCTCGGCACTGGCCGGTATCGTCCAAGATGGCCAGACCATCGCCGTCGGCGGCTTCGGCCTGTGCGGCATTCCCGAAGCCCTGATCGCTGCCTTGCGCGATTCGGGCGTGACGGGCCTGACGGCCATTTCCAACAACGCCGGCGTGGACGGCTTCGGCCTGGGCCAGTTGCTGACCACGCGCCAGATCAAGAAAATGATCGCCTCCTATGTGGGCGAAAACAAGGAATTCGCGCGCCAGTACCTGGCCGGCGAACTGGAGCTGGAATTCACGCCGCAAGGCACCCTGGCCGAGAAACTGCGTGCCGGCGGCGCCGGCATTCCCGCCTTCTTCACCAAGACGGGCGTGGGCACCATCGTTGCCGACGGCAAGGAACTGCGCGAGTTCGACGGCGAACAATACGTGATGGAACGCAGCCTGGTGGCCGACGTGTCACTGGTGAAAGCCTACATGGCCGACCGCGCCGGCAATTTGGTCTATCGCAAAACGGCGCGCAATTTCAACCCGAACGTGGCCATGGCCGGCAAGATTACCATCGTCGAAGTGGAAAAACTGGTCGAAGTGGGCGAGATCGACCCGGACCAGGTGCACACCCCCAGCATCTTCGTGCACCGCATCGTGGTCAACGCGAACCCGGAAAAACGCATCGAGCAGCGCACCGTGCGCACTGAAGCATAAAAAAGAATACGGAGATTATTATGGCTTGGACACGTGACGAAATGGCCGCGCGCGCGGCAAAGGAATTGCAGGACGGCTTTTATGTGAACCTGGGTATCGGCTTGCCGACCCTGGTGGCGAACTATGTGCCGGAGAATATGGAAGTGTTTTTGCAGTCGGAAAACGGCTTGCTGGGCATTGGCCCGTTTCCCACCGATGCGGAAGTTGATGCCGACCTGATCAACGCTGGCAAGCAGACGGTGACGGCCTTGCCTGGCGCCGCCTACTTCAGCTCGGCTGATTCGTTTGGCATGATTCGCGGCGGCAAGATCAACCTGGCCATCCTGGGCGCCATGCAAGTGTCGGAAAAGGGCGACCTGGCGAACTGGATGATTCCAGGCAAGATGGTCAAGGGCATGGGCGGCGCAATGGATCTCGTCGCCGGCGTCAAGCGCGTCGTGGTGCTGATGGAGCACGTGGCCACGGCCAAGGATGGTACGACATCGCATAAATTGCTGAAACAGTGCGACTTGCCGCTGACGGGCGTGGGCGTGGTCGACGTCATCATCAGCGACCTGGGCGTCATCGATGTGACGGAAAACGGCTTGAAACTGGTGGAACTGGCGCCGGGCGTGACCAAGGAGCAGGTGCAGGCGGCCACGGGTGCTGAGCTGGATGTTTCCGCCGTATAAGCGGAACATAAGCGGATTGTCGTATTGAAGCAGGGCGGACCGCGATGTCCGCCCTTTTTTTATGCGCCCGCCTTGCCGCGCAAGCCGTCCAGGCTGTAGGCGCCGGCGCCCGCAGCGGCGAAGTACAGGAAGGTGAAGCAGTACATCACGGCCATTTCGCCGCCGTTCAGAATCGGCAGGAAGGCGCTTGGCGCGTGCATCAGAAAATAGGCCACCGCCATCTGGCCCGACAGGATGAAGGCGACAGGACGCGTGAACAGGCCGAGCAGCAGCAGGGCGCCACCCACCAGTTCCAGCACGCCGGCCGCGCCCATCAGGGAAAACAGCTGCAAGCCGTCGAACATGGCCACGTGCGGCATGCCGAACAGCTTGGCCGTACCGTGCTGGATGTAGAGGAAGCCGAGGATGATGCGAAGCAGGCCCAGCAAGCGTGGGGACCAGGTGGCGTAGAGGGCGGGCGAGAGGGGCATGGCGTACTCCATTCAAAAAGTGGATGGTCGGTGTCAGGCTTGCATTAACGCAATGTCATTATGCGCGAGCCTGGCGGCGAACAGGTGAGAGCACTTTACTGGTTTTTTATTCATTGATCATCATGGTAAATATTGATGCATGATTTACTGTGTGTTGATGATGCAATCAAACTTGCGCGCCATGAAAAAAGCCCCGCGGATCGCTCCGCGGGGCTTTTCAAAGGAGAATACAGCTTACTTGACGATATTCACGCTCGGTGCGACGTAGGCGTCGTCGGCCGGGTGGGTGGGATGGGCCAGCTCGCTGTGCAGCTTGTCCATGTCCAGTTCTTTTTCCCATTTCGACACGACGATGGTGGCCACGCCGTTGCCGATGAAGTTGGTCAGCGCGCGGCATTCGCTCATGAAGCGGTCGATGCCCAGGATCAGCGCCATGCCGGCCACGGGAATCGTCGGCACCACGGCCAGGGTGGCGGCCAGGGTGATGAAGCCGGCGCCCGTGATGCCGGACGCGCCTTTCGAGGTCAGCATCGCCACGCCCAGGATGGTCAGTTCCTGCCAGATGGTCAGGTCCGTGTTGGTCGCTTGCGCCACGAACAGGGCCGCCATGGTCATGTAGATGTTGGTGCCGTCCAGGTTGAACGAGTAGCCGGTAGGCACGACCAGGCCGACCACCGGTTTCGAGCAGCCCAGGCGCTCGAGTTTTTTCATCAGCGCCGGCAGGGCCGATTCAGACGAGCTCGTGCCCAGCACGATCAGCAGTTCTTCCTTGATGTACAGCAAGAAGCGGCCGATGGAGAAGCCCGTGTAGCGGGCGATGGCGCCCAGCACGACGAAGATGAACAGGAAGCAGGTCAGGTAGAACGAACCCATCAGTTTAGCCAGCGGAATCAGCGAAGCCAGGCCGTATTTGCCAATGGTAAAGGCCATCGCGCCGAACGCGCCGATCGGAGCGACTTTCATGATGATGTTGACCATGCCGAAGATGGCATGCGATAGCTCGTCGATCAGCTTGGTGACCGGACGGCCGCGCTCGCCCAGCAGGGACAGCGAGAAGCCGAACAGGATGGCGATCAGCAGCACTTGCAGGATGTCGCCCTTGGCGAAGGCGTCAACGAAGGTCTTCGGGATGATGTTCATCAGGAAGTCCACCGTCGACAGGCCTTCGGCGTGCGTGTATTGCGCGATCGACTTGGCGTCGAGGTGGGCCGGATCGGCGTTGAAGCCGGCGCCCGGTTTGAGGATATTGGCTACCAGCAAGCCGATGCCCAGCGCGAAGGTGGAGACCACTTCAAAGTACAGCAGCGCCTTGCCGCCCACGCGGCCGATTTTCTTGACGTCCTGCATGCCGGCAATGCCGGAGACCACGGTGCAGAAGATCACGGGGGCGATGATCATCTTGATCAGTTTGATAAAGCCGTCACCCAGCGGTTTCATGTCGACGGCGTTCGATGGGTAGAATACCCCCAGCAGCACGCCTGCCACGATGGCGAACAGCACCTGGACATACAGGATTTTATAGAATGGTTTTTTCACGAGTGGTCTCCTCTTGCGGGTTGATGCTGCGATCATCCGCCCATTGCCGGGCCGGCTCAATTGTGGATAACCGCAGATATGCAGTTTCGCTATATCGGGTATTGCGCCATGGCGAACGCGCCAGTGCTGTGCTGCGGCGCAGCATTTCAGGCGTGCGCTTGGAGCATTGCCCGCGCTGCGCTACACTGCCGTAGCGTCGCGCGCGGGACACCCTTTGGCAGGCAGAAAGCGGTGCTCTTTTTATATCAAATAAGGAAATCGCATGATCGAAGCCAGCATCAAGTCAGTGCAATGCATCTCGCCGGCGGGCCTGCACCGCATGTCGTATAAAGAGTGGGGCGCGCCCGACAATCCGAACGTGCTCGTCTGCGCCCATGGCGTGACGCGCGTGGCGGACGACTTCGACAACCTGGCGCGCGCCATGGCCAGCGATTACCGCGTCATCTGTCCCGACGTGGTGGGGCGCGGCCGCTCGGGCTGGCTGGCCAATCCGCAGTTTTACCGCGTGCCGCAATATGTGAGCGACATGGTGACCCTGCTGGCGCGCGTGCTGGCCAATGGCGAGCGTCAGACGGTGGACTGGTTCGGCACCTCGATGGGCGGCTTGATCGGCCTGGGCCTGGCCTCGTTGCCGGACAGCCCGATCAGCAAGCTGGTCTTGAACGATATCGGCCCGACCCTGGCGCCGGAAGCCTTGCAGCGCATCGGCGACTACATCGGCCAGGACTTGCGTTTCGAGAGCTTCGAGCAGGGCGCCAGGTTTGTGCGCGACGTGTCCGCCAGCTTCGGCCCGCACACGGACGCGGAATGGCATAAACTGGCGGTCGATGTGTTGCGCCAGGATAAGGAAGGACACTGGCGCCGTCACTATGATATGGGACTGGCCATGCCGTTCCGTTCGGCCACGCCGGAATCGGCGGCCAGCGACGAAGCCATGCTGTGGGCCGCGTATGATGCCGTGCGCTGCCCCACCTTGCTGGTGCGCGGGTCGGAGTCCGATTTGCTGTCGCACGAAACAGCCACGCTCATGCTGGGCCGCGGCCCGAAGGCGCAACTGGTGGAAATCGCCGGCGTGGGCCATGCGCCCACCTTCGTGCACGACGACCAGATCGCCATCGCGCGCAAGTTTTTGCTGGGCAAGTAACCAGGCAACAGGCAACACCGCTGTACAGATTTTGAAACAACCGAAAGAAGAAGCATGGAAATTACACGACTGCACGTAGGCAAACGCCTCTCCGAAGTAGCCATACACAACAACACCATCTACCTGGCTGGCCAGATCGCCGAAGACACCACGCAAGATATCGTCGGCCAGACGCGCGAAGTGCTCGGTCACGTCGACCGTTTGCTGATGGAAGCGGGCAGCGACAAGACCTGCATCCTGTCGTGCCAGATATACATTGCCGACATGAAAGACTTCGATGGCATGAATGAAGTATGGGATGACTGGGTCGCGTCTAGCCACACCCCGCCGCGCGCCACCGTAGAGGCGAAGCTGGCCAATCCGGCATGTCTGGTTGAAATCGTCATCATCGCTGCAGAGCGCTAGGTTCCAGTTATTTAGTTTTTAAGTTGATAAGGCATTACATGGTTTCCATCTCGGCCCCGAATAGCGTCACCTCGGAACAACTGGTAGAGGGCTTGAGTGCGCCGGACAGCGCGCGCGTGCTGGACGCGCTCGCGTATGCCACCGAAGCGTATGGCGACAAGCAGACCTTTGCCGGCCGTTCTGCGCTGGAATTCGGCATCGGCGTGGCCACCACCCTGGCTTTCTTGCGCAGCGATGCGGAAACGCGCATTGCCGGCCTGATGTTCGAGCTGACCCTGCTGGACCCGGATACGGCGGCCGATATCGAGCCGCGCTTCGGCAAGCAGGTGTGCGACCTGGCGACAGGCGTGCGCCAGCTGATCCGTTTGCGCGCGCTGACCCAGGCGCAGCACGGCAGCGTTGCCGGTCGCGGCAAGAATGCGGCGCAGCAAGCCGTGGCCCAGGTGGAAACCTTGCGCAAGATGCTGCTGGCGATGGCTTCCGACATGCGTGTCGTGCTGGTGCGCCTGGCCGCTTGCGTGACGACCTTGCGCTATTTCGCCGAATTAAAGCTGTTCAACGAAATGACGCGCGAGTACGGCAAGGAAACGCTGGATTTGTACGCGCCGCTGGCCAACCGCCTTGGGATCTGGCAGCTGAAGTGGGAACTGGAAGACTTATCGTTCCGCTTCATCGAGCCGGAAGCGTATAAACGCATCGCCAAGATGCTGGAAGAAAAGCGCATGATGCGCGAGGGCTTTGTGTCCTCGGCGATTCTGCGCCTGCAGACGGAACTGGCTTCGGCCGGGATCCAGGCGGAAGTGTTTGGCCGCCCGAAACACATTTACAGCATCTGGAACAAGATGCGCGGCAAGGAACTCGATTTCACGGCCCTGTACGATGTGCGCGCCTTCCGCGTCATCGTTTCCGATGTGAAAACTTGCTACACGGTGCTGGGCGTGGTCCACAATATCTGGACCCCCATCCCGAAAGAATTCGACGATTACATTTCGCGGCCGAAACCCAACGGCTATCAGTCGCTGCACACGGTGGTGACGGCCGAGGATGGCCGCCCGCTGGAAGTGCAAATCCGCACCAATGAAATGCACAGCTTTGCCGAATACGGCGTGGCTGCGCACTGGCGCTACAAGGAAGAGGGCGGCTCGAACTTTGCTGGCCAGAAATACGACGAGAAAATCGCCTGGCTGCGCCAGTTGCTGGCGTGGAAGACGGAAGTGGCCGACGCTGTCGTGGGCCAGGAAGAAATTCAGCGCGAATGGGTGGAAAAGCTCAAATCGGCCACCCTGGACGACCGCATCTTCGTCATGACGCCGCAGGCGCGCGTGCTGGAGTTGCCCGTGGGCGCCACGCCCGTCGATTTTGCCTATCACCTGCACACGGACGTGGGTCACCGCTGCCGCGGCGCCAAGGTCGACGGCATCATGGTGCCCCTGAATACGCAATTAAAGAATGGCCAGACCTGCGAAATCATCACGGCCAAGGGTGCGCCGGGCACGGCCGGTCCGTCGCGCGACTGGCTGGGCGCCGGCTACGCCGTCAGCACGCGCACGCGCTCGAAGATCCGCGCCTGGTTCCACGCCATCGACATGCAGGAAACCCTGGCCCACGGCCGCGCGCTGGTGGAGAAATCCCTGCAGCGCGAAGGCAAGACGGCCGTCAATCTGGAAGCGCTGGCGCAAAAGCTGGGCTTTGCCAAAGTCGACGAGCTGTTCCTGTCGGTGGGCAAGGATGAATTCAGCCTGCGCCACGTGGAGCAGGCGCTGCACGACAATGGCGAAGTGGTGGTGCCGGAAGACGCCGTGCTGGTGGGAAAAAGCCGCGCGTCCAGCGTGGAACAGGGCGCCAAGTCCGGCGTGCTGGTGGTGGGCACCGAGGGCTTGATGACGGTGCTGGCCAAGTGCTGCAAACCGGCGCCGCCGGACAGCATCGTCGGCTTCGTCACGCGTGGCAAGGGCGTGTCGATTCACCGCGCCACCTGCAAGAATTTCGAGGAAATGCGCGCCAAGGCGCCCGAGCGGGTGATCTTCACGGAGTGGGGCAGCACGGGCGGGCACGACACAGTCTATCCGGTCGACGTCTTCATTCTCGCCGGCGACCGCCAGGGCTTGCTGCGCGACATCTCCGAAATCTTTTCGCGGGAGAAAATCAACGTGATCGGCGTCAATACCCAAAGCGCCAAGGGGCAGGCCCGCATGACGTTTACGGCCGAGATCAGCTCGACGGCGCAGCTGTTGAAGGCGCTGAATGTCATTAAAGACGTGAGCGGGGTGCTTGAGGCGCGCAGAAGTTAGCGTATTTTGGGGTCAGACCCCCAAGCCCGCTAACGCAGAGCTCTGCGCTAACGTGACCGAGGGTCTGACCCCAGTCCTTGTTGGTGGGTCTTGTCACCCGCATGCAGTCCCGCCATCGTGGCGGTTTCAGGCTGCAGAGTAATATGATCGATGCCATGCTTGGCCAACAGCATCTTCTTGATCGCGCGCATAACCTTCGGCCAATGGTCGAGGTGCTCAATTTCCACGTGGCCGATCAGGGCCGGCTGGCCTGGCGACATGTCCCACACGTGTAAATCGTGCACGGCAATCACGCCGTCCACTTGCTCCACGTCCGTGCCCACGGCGATGTAATCGATGTGCATGGGTACGCCTTCCATCAGGAAGTGATACGACTCGCGCAGCACGCCGAACGTGGATTTTAAAATCAGCAGCGACACCAGCACGGACAGCAGCGGATCGATCTGCATCCAGCCCGTGAAGTAAATCACGGCGCCGGCGATGATGGCGGCAACCGAGCCGAGCAAATCGCCCATCACATGCACGAGGGCGGCGCGCGTGTTGACGCTTTGCTTGTCTTTCGACAAGACCCACGCCACCACCACGTTGATCGCCAGGCCGATGAAGGCGACGATGAAAACCATGCCGCCCTTCACGGGTTGCGGGGCGGAAAAACGCAGCACGGCTTCATAGCAGATCCAGCCCACCACGCACAGCATGGCCAGGCCGTTGACGAAGGCGGCCAGCGCCTCGGCGCGGCCGAAGCCGAACGAGTGGCGCGGCGAGGGCGGGCGGCGCGCGATCAGTTGTGCCAACAGGGCCAGGCCCAGCGCGGCCGCGTCCGTGACCATGTGGCCCGCGTCGGAAATCAGGGCCAGCGAATTGGACATGAAGCCTGCCGCCACCTCGATGCCGGCAAATGACAGTGTCAGGCACAGCGCCCACGCGAGGATGCTCTGGCTGCGCCCCTCGAACGAGTGGGTGTGCTGGGCGTCGCCCTTCAGATGGGCGTGCAAATGGGTGGCGTCGTGTTCGGTGTGCGTCGGCTGCATGGCATGCTTTGTGGAATGAGGTTGCCGTCAGTGTAATTGAAAAGCAACAACATAGTCGGCACGTCAAACAACCTGCAGGCTTGATGGCGCTGCAGGTTTTTCCTTAAGCAAACATTTTTACTGTGCCGCCGTCTCGCCAAACTTACCCTCGCGGAAGTCCTGTACGGCCTGGAACACTTCCGCCTGGGTATTCATGACAAACGGGCCGTACTGCGCGATCGGCTCGTTCAAGGGCTGGCCGGCGACGAGGATCACGCGGCCGCCTTCGGGCGCTTCGATGCGCACGCCGTCGCTGCCCGGCGTGTTGGCGAAGATGGCCATGCGCAGGGCGGGTACGGCCTTGCCGTCCACCTGCACTGCGCCACGGAACGTGTAGAGGAAAGCGTTATGGCCTGGCGGCAAGGGCTGCTCGAAGCTGCTGCCTGCCGGCAAGTCGATGTCGAGATACAGCGGTTCCGTCAGCTCGCGCTGCACGGCGCCCGTCACGCCATGGCTGCTGCCGGCGATCACTTGCACGGCCACGCCGTCGTCCGTCGTGTAGCGGGGGATGTCGGCGCTGGTAAAATCGCGGTACCACGGCGTGCGCATCTTGTCGCGCGCGGGCAGGTTCAGCCATAGCTGAAAACCTTCCATCACGCCTTCTTCCTGTTCCGGCATTTCCGAGTGGATCACGCCGCTGCCGGCCGTCATCCATTGCACGCCGCCCGAGGTCAGCAAGCCTTCGTGGCCCGCGCTGTCCTTGTGGCGCATGCGCCCCGTGATCATGTACGAGACCGTTTCAAAACCCCGGTGCGGATGCTCGGGGAAGCCGGCGATATAGTCGTTCGGCTTGTCGCTGGCAAAGTTGTCGAGCATCAAAAACGGGTCGAGACGGCGCTGCAGCTGCTGCGTCAGCACGCGGTTGATCTTCACGCCGGCGCCATCCATGACGGCCTGGCCGGCGATCACGCGCTCGACGCCGCGTGGCTTGTTGACGGTGGTGATGTCGCTCATGATGTCGCTCATTGTGTTCTCCTGTTTTGGATCAGACCCGCCGGAACTCGGCGTCTCCGTCTGATCCCTTGTTGCGGCAGTCAGCTATTACACCAGGATCGCGTTGATCTCGGCGTCCGCTTGCGCTTGCGCCTTGGCCACGGCTTCCGGGCCCATGCCCATGCCTTCCGAATACACGTATTGCACGTCCGTCAGGCCCAGGAAACCGAACATGGTGTTCAGGTAAGGCACCTGGCTATCGTTGGCGCTGTCGCGGTGCAAGCCGCCGCGGGACAAGCCCACGTAAACTTTCTTGCCGGTCAAGAGGCCCACGGGGCCGTTTTCCGTGTACTTGAAGGTGACGTTGGCGCGGGCAATCGCGTCGAACCAGCTTTTCAGTTGCACGGTGATGCCGAAGTTGTACATCGGCGCGCCGATGACGATCACGTCTGCCGCTTGCACTTGCGCAATCAGGGCGTCGTCCAGGGCGATGCGGGCCGCCTGTTCCGGCGTGCGTTTGTCCGCTGGCGTGAACAGCGCTTGCAGGGTCGGCTCGTCGAGCACGGGGTGCGGTTGGGCGGCCAGGTCGCGGCGCGCCAGGACGGCGCCGGGGTTGGCGGCTTGCACGCGGGCAACGAGGGCGTCAGCCAAACGGGTCGAGGCGGAACCGGTGCTGCGGGCGCTGGAATTGATTTGCAGGATGTTCATCTTGTTTCTCCGTGTGAGGTGTCTTGCGATGGATGAACTATAGCAATTCCAAAATTGATGCGGAAGGCGTTAAAATGGATAACATTAATCCACTCATGGCACAATTGAGTTTACAGGTAAACATATGGACATCGATCCCGGAGATTTGCTGCTGTTCGCGCGCGTCGTCGAGTGCGGCAGTTTTTCGCGTGCCGCCCAGCGCGTGGACTTGCCCAAGTCAACCCTGTCGCGCCGCATCTCGCTGCTGGAAGCGAAATTGGGCGAACGGCTGCTGCTGCGCACCACGCGCAAGCTGGCGCTGACGGAGTTCGGCGCCAGCTTGCTCGATCACGCGCGCAAGGTGGTGGAGGAAACGGAAGCGGCCGGCGCGCTGGCGCAGCACCGCCAGGCGGGTCCTAGCGGCTTGCTGCGCATTTCCATGCCGGCCGACTTCGGCGACGCGCTGATGCGCCAGGTGCTGGCCGAGTTCGTGCGCCGCTACCCGGCCATTTCGCTGGAACTGGACTTGTCGGCGCGCCGCGTGGATTTGCTGGAAGAAAATTTTGACCTGGCCATCCGCATGGGCAACTTGCCCGACGATGCCAGCCTGGCCGCGCGCCGCGTGGCCTTCAGCACGCTGTCCCTGTATGCCTCGCCGCAATACACGAGCGTGCACGGCTTGCCCGAGCATCCCGACGATTTATACGGCCATGATCTGCTCAGCTTGCCGCGCGCCGTGCATGGCCTCGTGCATTGGACTTTGCTACGCGGCAAGACGACGTGGGAGCGCGATTTACCCGTGCGCCTGCTGGCCAATTCGCCGGAATTGCTGGTGCGCATGGCCTGCACGGGCGTGGGCATCGCAGCCAGCACGGACCGTTTCGCCAAGCCATATGTGGCAACGGGGGAACTGGTGCGCGTGTTGCCGGAGTGGAGTTTTCCGCTGGTCACGGGCTGGGCCGTGTTTCCCGGCCGGCGATTGATGCCGGCCAAGACGCGCGCATTCCTGGACTTGATGGAGGAAATGTATCAAACCGACGCGCCCGTGTAGGCGCGCGTCCCATTGGCTTACTTGGGTACGTCGCCCATGACTTCGCCCAGCTGCACGGGGCCGGCTGGTTGCCAGTTGGCATTGAATTGCACGGTGTCTTTCGGGAACAGCATGACGACGGTGGAACCGAGCAGGAAGCGGCCCAGCTCTTCGCCCTGTTTCAGCACCACATTGTCGTTGGCATAGCTCCAGTCGCGCACCTGGCCCGTGCGGGGCGGGTTGACGACGCCGTGCCAGACGGTGGCCATGCTGCCGACGATGGTGGCGCCCACCAGGGTCATGACGAAGGGGCCGTTGGCCGTGTCGAACACGCAGACGACGCGCTCGTTGCGGGCGAACAGGCCGGGAATGCCGCGCGCCGTCGTCGGGTTGACGGAAAATAGTTCACCGGGAACATAAATCATGCGCGTCAAACGGCCGTCGCACGGCATGTGGATGCGGTGGTAGTCGCGCGGGCTCAGGTACAGGTTGGCGAAGCTGCCGTGTTCGAACTGGGCCGCCAGGGCCGCATCGCCGCCCACCAGGGCCGTGGTGCTGAAGTTGTGGCCCTTGGCCTGGTAGATCTGGTCCTTGTCGATGTTGCCGAACTGGCTGATGCGGCCATCGACGGGGCAGACGTAGTCGGCCTGGGCCAGCGGACGGGCATCCGGGCGCAGCGCGCGCGTGAAAAAGTCGTTGAAGCTCGTGTAGTGCGTGATGTCCGGGTCCAGCGCCTCATCCATGTTGACGTTGTAGTAGCCGACGAACCAGCGGATCAAACGCGTCGTCATGGCGCCGCCCTTGGCGCCGGCGATGCGGCCGGCAAAATTGGTCAACGCTCCTTTTGGAAGCAGATATTGAGGCAAAACGGCAAGACGGTCAGACACGATGGGAAGCCTTTGACGGGGTGATCGGAACAATGATGAAAACGCATTATAGCGGCGATGTGGCGCGCAATGATATGCGCCGTATGCAAGGGTGCGTAGCACAGTCTGCCGCCGAATTTAATTTGCTATAGGAAATATTCTCAGGAAACTGTGTCACTCGGAAAAAATTGCAGCACAATATAGCGGCCTGTTTTTTAGCATTTAGCCATTTTTATTCAGCCAACTTTTTTCAGCCAGCTCATGATGCCACGCCGTCGCCTTCGCCTCACCGTTGTTTGTTCCGCTGTCCTGTTTGCCTGGAATGCCCAGGCCCAGCAATCCGAAGCGCCAGCCGCCGACGCCGCTGCTGCCACCTCTGCGCCGCTGAAGGCTGAAAAGCCAGCCGTGCCCGTCATGCAAACCGTCGAAGTCAAGGGCAGCGGTTATGATCCGCGCCGCGACGATACGGCCAGCAAAATGGTCGTGGGCAGCGAGGAAATCCTCAAGTATGGCGACACGAATGTCACCGACGTGCTCAAGCGCCTGCCCGGCATTACCGTCTCCGGCGCGGCCGGGCGCTCGGGCGGCGAAATCCGCATGCGCGGGCTGGGCAGCGGCTACACGCAGATATTGCTCAACGGCGAACGGGCACCGGCCGGTTTCTCGCTCGACACCCTGTCGCCCGACGTGATCGAACGCATCGAGATTTTGCACGCGGCCAGCGCCGAATATAGCACCCAGTCGATCGCCGGCACCATCAACGTGGTGCTGAAGAAAGCCGTGAAGACGGCGCAGCGCGACGTGAAGCTGGGCGTTGGCGGCGGGCGCGATGCCTTTGCCAGCAATGGCAACCTGCAATGGTCGGACAAGGAGGGCATTTTTTCGTATTCGCTGGCCGCCTCGCTTTACCGCTATGATTACCGCTATGACGTCCCGTTCGACAATCCGGCGCTGGACCTGGGTTATCTGCCCGATGGCCGGCAAAATCTGCTGCGGCACATCACCGGTACGGGCAATGGCCGTTCGGACGGCATCAACCTGTCGCCCCGGTTGAACTGGGCATTCGCGGACGGCGATAACCTGACGGCGCAGTTTTTCCTTAATGCGGGGCACGGCGAGAACCGCAGCCACAACCGTAGCGAGACGCTGCTGGGTTTGCGTCCCGAATACGACACGAATGATGGCACTTCAGGCAACGACTTTGTTTTCGGCCGCACGGACCTGACCTGGGTGCACAAGCTCGACGGCGGCGCGAAACTGGAACTGGGCGTGCGCGCCAGCGTCACCAGCAACAAGGCCGACAGTCGTCCGCTCGGCTATATCGATGGCGTGGGACTGGCGCTGGACCGCAACGTGCGTGTCAAGGCGACCTACAGCAGCCTGTCGTCCACGGGCAAGTATGCCGCCCCCTGGATGCCGGGCCATGCGCTCTCCCTGGGCTGGGATGGCACGCTCAGCCAGCGCGAGGAAGAGCGCCGCCAGCGTGAGCAGGCCTTGCCGGGCGGCGGGCTACCCGTCAATAGCGATGAGCATTTCGACGCCGATATCAAGCTCCTGGCCCTGTATGCGCAGGATGAATGGGATATCACGCCGCGCTGGTCGATGTATACGGGCTTGCGCTGGGAAGGCATCGACACGCGCAGCGCGGGCGATACCTTTGATGCCGTACAGCAGCGCAGCAGTGTCTGGAGCCCGCTGCTGCAAACCTTGTGGAAGTTGCCCGATACCAGGGGCGATCAGGTCCGCCTGGCCCTGACGCGTACCTACAAGTCGCCATCCACGTCGAACCTGATTCCGCGCCGCAGTATTGCCACGAACAACAGCCAGACGGACCCTGATCGCGAAGGCAATCCGAACTTGAAACCGGAGCTGGCGCTGGGTATCGATGCTTCGTACGAACATTACTGGGCGGAAGGCGCCTTGCTCAGCGCGCGCGCGTCGGCCCGCCGCATCGACGGCTACACGCGCCAGGGCTTGCTGTTCATCGATGATCGCTGGGTGTCCACGCCCATCAATGATGGCCGCGCGAATACTCAGACACTGGAACTGGAAGCAAAGTTCCCGCTGCGCGCCGTGTTGTCCGCGCCCGTGCCGGCCATCGACTTGCGCGCCAGCGTCAGCCGCAACTGGTCGCAGGTGGAGCACGTGCCGGGGCCGAACAACCGGCTCGACCAGCAAACGCCCGTCAGCGGCAATTTCGGCCTCGACTACAAGACGCCCGATGGCGTGCTGAGCACGGGCGGCAGCTTTAATTTCCGCACGGGCGGCCCCGTGCGCGTCACCGAGCGCCAGAGCGCCTACACGTCGCCACGGCGCGACCTCGACATTTATGCGCTATGGAGATTCGATGCGAAGAACCAGCTGCGCCTGGCCGTGTCGAACTTGCTGGCGCAAGATTTTGAAAGCAATACCCTCTACACGGATGCCAGCGGCAGCATTGCCCGCACTGGCGTATCGACCACTGCGCCGCAGGCACGCGCGACGATGGAAATGAAGTTTTGAGGACCATGTTTTCATATTGAAAACCCCGGCCGGCATCCGCGCTGGCCTATAATCTCGGCAATTGCGCGCACGGCCCGTCCGTGCGCGCCACCTTTTACTTTGCCAAGATTGCTTCCCCATGACGTTTTCCTCCCTCGGCCTGATCGATCCCCTGGTCCGCAAACTCGATGAGCTCGGCTATGCCAAGCCCACGCCCGTGCAGGCGCAAGCGATTCCTGCCGTGCTGGCAGGCCGTGACCTGATGGCCGCCGCCCAGACGGGCACGGGCAAGACGGCCGGCTTTGCCGTGCCGCTGCTGCAGTGCCTGGCATTGGCCGGCGTGGTGGCGCCCCAGTGCGTGCGCGTGCTGGTGCTGGTGCCCACGCGCGAACTGGCCGAGCAAGTCTATGCCAGTTTCCGCAGCTATGGCGGCAACCTGCCGCTGCGCAGCTTTGTTGCCTACGGCGGCGTGCCCATCGAGCCGCAGATCAGCAAACTGCGCAAGGGCCTCGACGTGCTGGTGGCCACGCCGGGCCGCTTGCTGGACTTGCAGACGCAGGGCGCCGTCAAGTTCGAGCAAGTGCAAACCCTGGTGCTGGACGAGGCGGACCGCATGCTGGACCTGGGCTTCGAGCGCGAGCTCGATATATTGCTGATGACGATGCCCAAGCAGCGCCAGACCCTGTTGTTCTCGGCCACCTTCTCGGACGCCATCCGCGTCATGGCGAAAACCATGCTGAAGGACCCCGTCTCGGTGGAAGTGAGTGTGCGCAACAGCACGGTCAAGGCCGTGAAACAGTCGGTCATCGTGTGTGACAAGAAACGCAAGCCGGAACTGTTTCTGCACTTGCTGAAGAAAAAGCGGTGGGGCCAGGTATTGGTCTTCGTCAAGACGCGCAAGGGCGTCGAGCTGCTGGTGAATACCTTGCTGGAGCAGGGCGTGCGCGCCGATTCCATCCACGGCGACAAGACGCAGCCGAACCGCCTGCGCGCGCTGGCGCGTTTCAAATCTGCCGAGGTGCAGGTGCTGGTGGCCACCGACGTGGCCGCCCGTGGCCTGGACATCGAGCAATTGCCCGTCGTCATCAATTTCGACTTGCCGACGGTCGCCGAAGACTATATCCACCGCATCGGCCGCACGGGCCGCGCGGGCGCATCGGGTGTAGCGATCTCGCTCGTCTGTGCAGACGAGGTGGAATTGCTGTCGGCCGTGGAAGCGCTGACGCGGCAAACCCTCAAGCGCGGCGAAGAACCGGGTTTCGAGGCCGAGCACCGCGTGCCCGGCACATCCGCCGGCGGCACCATCGAGAAGAAGGCCGTCAAGGTGCTGGCGCCGAAGGCGGCGGAGCGGGCCAAGAAGCGCCGCTTCTACAAATAAACGGGGAGGCAAGCGCGCAGCACGGATATGGCATTCGTGCCATCATGCGCCTATGACCTCGATACCTTTGTTCCCGCTCAATACGGTGCTGTATCCCGATGGCTATCTGCCCCTGCAGATCTTCGAGGTACGCTACCTGGACATGATACGCAAGTGCATCATGGGCGAGCAGCCGTTCGGCGTGGTGCAGTTGCTGGACGGCGCGGAAGTGCGCAAGCCGGGCCAGCAGGAAACCCTGGCGCCCGTGGGCACCCTGGCGCGCGTCATCGACTGGGCCGCGCCGCTGTCGGGTTTGCTGCAAATCAAATGCATGGGCTTGCAGCGCTTTCATATCCTTTCCAGCGAGCAGCTCAAGCACGGCTTGTGGATGGCGCAGGTTGAAACCTTGCCGCCCGATAAAACCATTCCCATCCCGCAAGAGCAGCAAAACGTGGCCGACGCGCTCGGCGCCCTGATCCGCACCTTGCAGGAACAAAAGATCCCGCCCGAGCAAATGCCCCTGCAGCCGCCTTTCCGCCTCGACGAGTGCGGCTGGGTGGCGAACCGCTGGTGCGAGCTGCTGTCCCTGAGCGCCATGCAAAAGCAATTGCTGCTGAGCCAGGATAATCCCGTGCTGCGGCTGGAATTGGTGCAAGATATGCTCACTGAAAATGGTTTGCTCGAAGAGTAAATCCGCTGAAGCCGCATGTTTTCTCACGCTTGCGTTGTGCAATTGCAATCTCTATTGAGAAATACTTTACGCTTTGCCGCCGCTGGCATAAGATAGTGCCCCTGGGCAAGATTGCCTTGGGCAACATTCAAGAGCACACGACATGGCAAAAGTAAGCGCGGAACAGATCAATGCGGCGATGGAGGCGATGGCGGGCGAAGGCCAGGCCATCACGGTGCGCGCCTTGCGCGAACGGCTGGGCAACGGCGCCTGTCTGGGCACCATCAGCAAGCTCTTGCTGCGCCGCAAGGCGGGTGCGCAACGCCAGATCGCTGCCGCCGCCGAACTGTCGCCTGTGCTGCAGCAAGCCATCCTCGATTATGTAGGACAGGAATTAAGCGCCAGCCACAGCGCGCATGAAGCCGAGATGAACGACAATCAACAGGAATTGATGGACCTGGCCAGCGAGAACGAGCGCCAGCAAGAGTTGCTCGACTTGCAGGCAGGCGAACTGGACACCTTGCGCGAGGAACTCGAACGCGAGCGGCAGGTGGCGAACCAGGCGCGCACGGACCTGGCCAAGGCGCAGCTGCGCCTGGAAGGCTTGCCGCGCCTGGAAGAGGCGGCCGAGCAGGCGCGCATGGACCTGGCCAAGGCGCAATTCAAGCTCGAAGGCATCCCGCGCCTGGAAGAGGCTGCCGAAGCGGCGCGCGCCGAACTGATCCAGGCCCAGCTGAAGCTGGAAAGCCTGACGCGCGTGGAAACGGAGCTGGCGGCCGCGCGCCTGGAACTGGAAGCGGAACGCGAGGAGCTGGGCGAAACGCGTGCCGAGCTGGACGAGGAGCGCACCCTGCGCATCAAGGCACAGCAGTTCATCGTCGATCCTATCTTCAAAACGCCTGTCTGAGGACACCTGACCAAACCTGCTGCGCGTCGGTATAGGCGGCTTGCGATGTGTCGTAGGGAATGGTCATGCGTGCCGAAACGGGCCTTGCTGGCTTAGAATGGCGCACTGTCGCGCCATGCCATGTGACGCCCTGATCGCAAAGAAGGTTTATGTCCGTAGAAAAAGAAGTGCCGCCCGAGCTTGCGGCCACCCCCATCGCGCCGCGCGCTTTGCCGCCCAGGCCGCCAGCCGATTGCAGTTCGCCCGAAGCGGCACTTGCGCGCAAGCAGGCGCGCGAAGACAAGGATGCGCAGGTGCGCGGCGTCACGTCCATCGACGCCATGCGCGTAGCCATCAAGCAGGCGGCGCGTGACTTGCCTGGCATCACCGAGGTGCCGCGCCTGGGCATGCTGGACGCCGCTGCCTTCCGCGCGCGCGCCACGCTCGGTTTACCATTCCTGATGCGCGGGCTGGTGCAGCGCTGGCCCTTGTCCACCCTGGCGCCCGACGTCTTGCGCGAGCAGTTCAGCCACGTGCCCGTGCGGGCGCGGGTGGGTGACTACATCAACACGGCGTTTGCCCCCGACCGCGCCATGCAGGATATGTCGATGGGGCAATACCTGGACCTGGTGGCAGAGGGCAAGTACGCGCTGCCGCCGTATCTGGGCAACCTGGAGTTGCGCGAGCTGAACCGCCTGTGCCACTGGCCCACGTATTTTGACAAGATGGGTCCGCCACGCTTCTGGGTGGGGCCGGCCGGCACGGTGACACCGTTGCATTGTGATTACGACGACAATATCTTCGCGCAAGTGTGGGGCCGCAAGCGCCTCTTTTTGTCGCCGCCGCACCATGATGTTTTCCTGTACCCCAGCGAAGCGAATGCCATCCTGTTCGGCTCACCGTTCGACCCGGAAGCACCCGACTTCGAGCGTTTTCCCCTGGCGCGCCAGGCGACCATGATCGCATGCCTCGTCGAGCCGGGCGACATGCTGTACGTGCCCGCCGGCTGGTACCACCAGGTGCGCGCGCTGACGTTTTCGCTATCGTCGAACCGCTGGGCCAGGGCCGTGCCGCTGGCGCTGCATGGCGAGGTGGCGCTGCGGCGGGCCGAGGCTTAATCTATGGCGCGATGGCCTTGCCATCGGCACGCAGGCGCTTCGGCCGCCACTCGCTGAGGATACCCGCGACGATGATCAATATCGCGCCCACGATGGCCAGCGCGGGCAGGCGTTCGCCGGCGATGCGCCCGATCACGCCCGCCCAGACAGGCTCGCCCGCGTAGATCAAGGTGGCCTTGGTGGCGGAAATGCGCTTTTGCGCCCAGTTCATCACATATTGAATCAGCGCGCTGGCGCAGCCCAGGGCCAGCACGCTGAGGATGAAGGTCTGGCTCAGGGCTGGCGGCGCTTCACCCATGACGGGCATCAGCAGCAGGGCGATCAGGGATGCGGTCGCCAGTTGCACGATGGTCACGCGCAAGATGTTCAATTGCGGCGAGACGCGGCTGATGAGGATGATTTCCAGGGCGATCGCGATGGCGCCCACGGCCGTCATCAGCTCGCCTTTGCCCAGGCCCATGCTCAGGCCATCCGTTCCCGTGAGCAGCAGCAAGCCGACGAAAGCCAGCACCACGGCCGCCCAGACGGCGGCGCGGGGCCGCTGCTTGAAGACCAGCCATTGCACCAGCGGCACAATGGGCACATAGAAGGCCGTGATGAAGGCCGATTTACTGCTCGTGATATGCATCAAGCCATAGGTTTGCAACGCATAGCCGCCAAAGATGCTCACGCCGATGGCCATTCCCGTAAGCAATTCGGCCTTCGTCAACTGGCGCAGCTGGCCCCGGCAAACGAGGGCGCCGATGCTGGCGGCCACGGCAAAGCGGGCGGCAACGAAGGCCAGCGGCCCGCTGACCGTCACGGCATGCTGCACGATGAGAAAAGTGCCGCCCCAGATGAAGGTGATGGCGATCAGGGCCAGTTCGGGCAGGCCGAGGGCGGGCGGGGGACTTGCATGTGTTTTCATGGGGAGCTATGCTATGAGCAAAATATTTCCCATCATCATAGGAGCAATATATTGCGCAGTCAAGCTGAGGCCGGTGGCGTGCTGGCACACCTGGCCACAAATCTGCGGCGCTTGCGCCTGGCCGCCGGCCTGAGCCAGGAAGAGCTGGCGCGCCTGTCGGGACTCAGCCGGCGCATGGTCAATGGCGTCGAGGCGGGCAGCACCAACATCAGCCTGGCCAACCTCGACCACGTGGCCGCCGCGTTGGGCGTGGCCTTTGTCGATCTGGTCCGGCCGCCGCAGCAGCCGCACGACAGCCTGCGCGTGCTGATGTGGCAAAGTGCATCGCAAGCGAGCCAGGCCGTGCTGCTGGGCGCGGCGCCCGCCAGCCGCCAGGTGGAGCTGTGGTCGTGGACCCTGGCGCCGGGCGAGCGCTACGATGCGCAAGCCGACCCGGCCGGCTTCAGCGAAATGCTCTACGTGCTGGAGGGGGAATTACAACTGGTGCTGGCGGCGGAAACCAGATACCTGGCCACCGGCGATTTTTTCGTCTTCAGCAGCGCGCAAGCGTATGCCTATGTCAACGCTGGCGCATCTGCCTTGCGCTTTACGCGCAATGTGGCCAGCTAAGAGTCTATGGAAACCATGAATACGTCAACTTTGCACAACCGTTATCTGGGCGCCATGCTGGGACTTGCCTGTGGTGATGCCGTCGGCACGAGCGTGGAGTTTTCTCCGCGCGGCAGCTTTGCGCCGGTGGTGGGCATGTTGGGCGGCGGTCCGTTTGGCCTGCAGCCAGGACAATGGACGGACGATACCTCGATGGCGCTGTGCCTGGCCGAGAGTCTGATACTGAAAGGGGCGTTCGATCCGGCGGACCAGATGGTACGGTACCTGAACTGGTGGCAATGGGGCTATCTGAGCTCCACCGGCACTTGCTTCGATATCGGTGGCACGGTAAGAAGCGCGCTGGCCAGTTTCCAGCAGACGGGCAATCCCTGGAGTGGCTCCACCGCGCCTGACACTGCTGGCAATGGTTCGCTCATGCGCCTGGTCCCGGTCGTGCTGTTTGCCTATCCTGATGTCGAAGCGGCCGTAGCCTGCGCGGCCGATAGCTCGCGCACCACCCACGCGGCGCCGGAAGCGGTCGAAAGCTGCCAGTTGTTTGCCGCCTTGCTGTGCAGCGCGCTGGCGGGCACGCCGAAAGAAGAGCTGATGGGCAGTATGGCGTACCGGCCTGTCGAACCCCGGCTGGTGGAGCTGGCTAGCGGTAACTTTATCGCCAAAACGGAGCAGCAGATACGCGGCACGGGTTACTGCGTGGAGTCGCTGGAAGCGGCGCTCTGGTGCTTCTTCAATACCGACTCACTGGAAGAGGCCGTGTTACGCGCCGTCAATCTGGGCGACGATGCCGATACGACCGGCGCCATCGTCGGTCAGCTTGCCGGTGCGTATTATGGCGCCCAGGCGATTCCGCCACTCTGGCTGGAAACCTTGGCCATGCGCGACGATATCGAAGAGCTGGCGGGCAAATTGTTCGAGCGGGGTCGGAGCTAGGACCGACCGCACCCCACCAGCAGCATCGGCCGTTCCCGCTCTTCCGCCAGGGCTGGCTGCTGCGCCACCTGTTCGTCTGTCGGCCCCCATTCTTCCACGTGTTCAAGCTGGAAACCAGCGTGTATCAATGTGTTCAAGGTCGTGCCGAGGGTGCAGTGCTGCTTGATCACGCCTGGCGCCATGAAGATCGGCTGTTCGATGGAAAACACCAGCTTGCCGCCCGGTTGTAAACTCTGGCGGATGGCGGCCAGCGGCAGAACCAGCCATAGCCGCAGCCCAGGTCGGGTACCTGTTTGCCTTGCACATCCGGCAGCATGGCGCGCTGGGCTGGCCATCCGGGGGCACTGTCGAGGCCGCCAACGGAGCGGGGCAGCTGGTGCTGGCCGGAAAAAAAGGCGTCGTTGTTGTAGATATTCTGTGTCATGTGTCAAGATCCTTGGCAGGATGGCGCTTGGCGTGGCCGCTGCGCTGCGCCCGGTAAATGCCTGCGTGGCCTGAAAACAGGTAGGCCACGACGCAGGCGATGGCCGCGTACACGCCGATCTCGGCGCCAAACAGTTCCATGGCCATCAGGGTCGAGGCGATCGGCGTATTGGCCGCGCCCGCAAACACGGCGACGAAGCCGATGGCGGCCAGCAAGGCGACGGGCTGGTGCAGCAGCGGCCCCAGCGCATTGCCCAGGGTCGCGCCGATGAAGAACAATGGCGTCACTTCACCGCCCTTGAAACCGGTGCCGAGTGAAACAATGGTAAACGCCATCTTGCCGAGGAAATCCCAGGCGGGCAGCGGTTCCTTCAGCGCGTCGACGATGGTGGGGATGCCCAGGCCGATGTAGCGATCCGTGCCCAGCAGCCACACGGCCAGCGCGACGACGAGGCCGCCTATCAGCGGGCGCAGCGGAGCATAGCTGATCCAGCGTTTCATCAAGGCACTCAAGCCGTGCGTGGCTCGCGCGAATATTTTGCCGGTCATGCCGAACAGTACGCCGGCGATCACCATGGCAGACAAAGTCCAGGCGGAAAGGGCGGGGATCAAAGGCACGGCATAATGCGTATGCTGAATGTTGAATAACTGCCCCCACAACAGGCCCACCTGGTCGGCGATGACGGCAGCAGCCAGGCAGGGCAGCATGGCTTCGTAGCGCAATCGGCCGATGGCCAGCACTTCCAGGCCGAAGAGGGCGCCCGCCAGCGGCGTGCCGAAGACGGAGGCAAAGCCGGCGCTGATGCCGGCCATCAGGATGATGCGGCGGTCTTCATTGTTCAGGCGAAACATGCGGGTCAGCTGGTCGGCCAGCGCGCCGCCCATCTGCACGGCCGTGCCTTCGCGCCCGACCGAGGCGCCGAACAAATGCGAGAGGACGGTGCCGCCCAGCACCAGCGGCGCCATGCGCAAGGGGATGATTTTTCTCGGGTCGTGGATTTCATCGATGAGCAGATTCGCGCCACCCTCGACACTGCTGCCATAGCGCAAGTACAGCCAGCCGACGGCAAAGCCCGCCACGGGCAGCAGCCAGATCAGCCAGGCGTGCGCCAGGCGCGTGCGCGTGGCCCAGTCGAGGGCGTACAGGAAACCGGCCGAGGCCGTGCCCGCCAGCGCGGCCACGATGCTCGCGAGCAGCAGCCATTTCAACAGATGCCGTAACAGGTCGGTGAGGGCGCTCAGGCGGTGCATAGTGCATCCAGTCAAGGTTGATGGGTGGGTGCTTCCTTACCAGCCCAGTTCCGTCACCAGCGCCTGGCCGATGGCGCGCTGTTCGGCCAGGATGGCGCGCAGGTGGTGGGGCCGTGTCTTGACATTTGTCATGACCACGCGCAGTACATTGGTCGGGCCGGGGTAGCGCGTCGATTCCAGCACCGTGCGCGAGACAAAGCTGTGGCCGTGCGCCTTTTGCCGGTTTTGCAGCTTGGCGGTCAAGGTGTTCAGCTGCTGGTTCAGTTCCGTTGCCGCATCGAGCTGGCCGCTGGCCAGCAAGCTTTCCATGCGCTGGCGCAAGTGCGCGGGCACGTAGCGGTACGTCAGAATGAAGGTGTCGGAACGCGTGACGAGTTCAAAATCCTGCTGCTCGGCCAGCAAGTCCTGCAACTGGCCGGACAGGGTAGCCGCCTGCTGCAGCAAGGTGGTGTAGCCGGACACGCCGAGCACCTTGAATGAGGTCCACAGTTTCAAGGCGTCGAAGCGGCGCGAGCCTTCCAGCGAGGTCTGGCCCAGGTCGCCCGAGTTGTCGCGCAAGATGTAGTTGGCGTTGTGTTTCAGCAAATTCAGGCTGGTGCTGTCCTTGAACAGCACCATGCTTTGCGCCATCGGCACCCATAGCAGCTTATGCCCGTCGATGACGACGGAGTCGGCCAGGGCAATCCCGTCGTACAGCGTGCGGTACTGTTCCGCGATCAAGAGGGCGCCGCCCCAGGCCGCATCCACATGGAACCAGATGCTTTCGCGCGCGGCAATCGCCGCCATGGCCGCCAGCGGGTCGATGGCGCCCGTTTCCGTCGTGCCGGCGATGCCGATCATGGCGACGACCTTGATCTTGCGCTGTTTTAAGTCGGCAATGGTCGCTTCCAGCGCGGCGACATCGATGCGGTTGTCGCGGTCGACGGCTACCAGGTGCAGCGCGTTTTCACCGAGACCCAGGGTCGCCAGTGCCTTCTTGACGGAATAATGGCTGCGGGCCGAACCGATGACGGCCAGCCCCGCATGGCCAGATTCCTGCATGGCGGCAAACAGGCCACGCTTGCGCGTGCCGGGCAATTGTTTTTCGAGCGCCACGGCCAGCGCCGTCAGGTTGCCCATGGTGCCGCCATTGACGACATTGCCCAGCGCGCCGCTGGTGGCGGCCATGGCCTGTGTGTAGACGGCGTCGGGCTGCTGGTACACCTGGCGGTGCAGCCAGCCGAGGATCTGCTTTTCGATCAGCGTCGAGACATACGCCGTCTCGATTTTGACCTGGTTCTGGTTCAGGGTGGCCGTAAACGCTTCGGCCAGTACGCTGATCCAGGGCAAGGCCTGCGTCATGTGGCCGATGTATTGCGGGTGGTTCAGCTGGGCCGTATTGGCCAGCACGGTGGTGTCGAGTTCCTGCAGGAATGCCGCCACGGGCATGCCGTGCGCGGGCAGGCAGGTGTCGGACAGTTGCGTCAGCAGTTCCGCGTACGGCGTGTGCGGATAGGCCGTGTCGCGTTCGGCAGCCAGCCAGCCGCCCAGCATGCCCAGCGCCTGCTGCAGGGGCGCGGGCGAGCGTTGCAGCGCATCGATGGAAAAATGCTGCTGCAGCAGCTGTTCGACAGGGGTCTCGGTCATGGCGCGGTGTCTTCTCTACGGATTGCTGATGCCACGGTGACAAACGAATTGCGCCCAGGCGGAAGAGGGATTTTACCCGACTCCGGCAGGGCGCATCAGTTTGCTATTGGCGGTGGTAATTAGAAGTAATTCAGACCCAGCGCCGACTTGACTTCATCGGCCGTGCGGGCCGCCACTTCGCGCGCCTTGAAGGTGCCTTCCTTGAGCATCTGGATGACTTGCCCTTTGTCTTTGGCGAACTCTTCGCGGCGAGCGCGGATCGGTGCCAGCATTTCCTGCAAGACCAGGTCCAGGCGCTTCTTGACGATGCTGTCGCCCAGGCCGCCGCGTACGTAATGCGCTTTCATTTCGGCCAGCGCCGCTTTTTCCGGGTCAAACGCGTCCAGGTAGGTAAACGCGATGTTGCCTTCCAGGTGGCCCGGGTCTTCCACGCGCAGGTGCAGCGGGTCCGTATAGACTTTTTTCACGGCGGCCGTGATTTCGGCCGAGGTCGCGCCCAGGTTGATGGTGTTGCCCAGCGACTTGCTCATCTTCGCCTTGCCGTCGATGCCGGGCAGGCGGCCGATGTCGGGCACCAGCGCCTTGCATTCCATCAATACTTCGCGGTTGTACATGCGGTTGAAGCGGCGCACGATTTCATTCGTTTGCTCGATCATCGGGATCTGGTCTTCGCCCACGGGCACCACGCCCGCCTTGAAGGCCGTGATGTCGGCCGCCTGGCTGGCCGGGTAGGTCAAAAAGCCGGCCGGAATGTCGCGCTCGAAGCCGCGCAAGCGGATTTCTTCCTTGACGGTGGGGTTGCGCTCGAGGCGCGCCACGGTGACGATGTTCAGGTAGTAAAAGGTCAGCTCGGCCAGTTCCGGGATTTGCGACTGGATGAAGACTGTCGTCTTGGTCGGGTCGATGCCGACGGCCAGGTAATCGAGCGCCACTTCGACGACGTTGCGGTGCACCTTGTCGATGTCATCCATATTGTCCGTCAGCGCCTGCGCGTCGGCCAGCATGATGAATTGCTTGTAGCTGTTCTGGTAGCGGACGCGGTCGCGCAGGCTGCCCACGTAGTGGCCCAGGTGCAAGGGACCGGTCGGGCGGTCGCCCGTCAGGATCACGGATTGCGAAGCGATGGCGGCAGCCGACAGCGGTGCTGCCGGGGTGTCGTTCTGGTCTGGGGTATCTGGGGTGTTAGGCAAGCTCATCAAGTTTCCTTTTGAGCCGCCTGCATCGGGGATGATCCAGGCTGGAGCCTGTTACGCCACCGATCGAGGCGGCGTGGATCAAATTCACATCACTATAGAGTGGCCGCGCGAAAGTGAGCGGGACCACCAATTCAAGCAGGCGTGTTGTGACGGGATAAATTTCATGGCGTTATGGTTGCAGTTCGTGCGCGTTCTGTCAAGTTGCGCCCCGATTTATCTGCCGTGCGCCGTGTGTGTGATGTATGTCAACCTTGCTTTCCGGGTACTATTGCCGACATGAATTTTTTGGAGAAGCGTATGCCTGTCGTAGCCCCCATCCGCCTGAGCAGCCTTGCCATGCTGCTCGGCACCTTGTTCAGCGCCCCCGCGCTGGCGCAAACGCCGCCGATGACGCCCGATATCGGCGCCAGGCTGGTGATGCCGGACCTGAGCGATTACGTCAAGCGCGTGGTCATGATCCCCATGCGCGACGGCGTCAAGCTGTACACGGTGATCGTCGTGCCGAAAGACGCCAAACGGGCGCCCATCATGCTCACGCGCACGCCCTACAATGCGGCCCGCCGCGCCCAGCGCGCGGCCAGCCCCAGCATGCTGGCCACCTTGCCGCAGGGCGACGATACCCTGGTGGAAAATGGCTACATCCGCGTCTTCCAGGACGTGCGCGGCAAATATGGCTCGGAAGGCGATTACGTCATGACACGCCCCGTGCGCGGCCCGCTCAACCATACCAAGGTCGATAATGTCACCGATGCGTGGGATACCATCGACTGGCTGTCGAAGAATATTCCTGAAAGCAATGGCAAGGTGGGCATGCTGGGTTCCTCGTACGAGGGCCATACGGTGCTGATGGCCCTGGTCGATCCGCATCCGGCCCTGAAGGTGGCTATCCCCATGAGCGCCATGGTCGATGGCTGGCGCGGCGACGACTGGTTCCATAACGGCGCCTTCCGCATGCCCAGCTTGTCGTACATCGCGGGGCAGACGAGCGTGCGCGGCGGCGGCGAATCGCCTGCGCTGGGCGTCTACGACGATTACGACGCGTATCTGCGCATCGGCTCGGCCGGTGACTACGCGAAGAAGTTCGGCATCGACCAGCTGACCTACACGAAAAAGCTGTTCGAACACCCGGCCTACGACAGTTACTGGCAGGAACAGGCGCTCGATAAAATCCTCGCGAAACGCCCATTGATCGTGCCTACCATGCACGTGGTGGGACAGTGGGACCAGGAAGATATCTACGGCCCCTACGCCAGCTACTGGGCGATGGAGGCGCGCGACAAGGGCAACAACCTCAATTACCTGGCCATCGGCCCGTGGCGCCACAGCGGCGTCAACTATGACGGCTCCAGCCTGGGCGCCCTGAAGTTTGACGGCGACACGGCGCGCCAGTTCCGTGAAAAAGTCATGCAGCCATTCCTCAATCAGTACCTGAAAGATGGCGCGCCGGAGGCGAACACGCCGCCCGTGGCGTCGTATCAGAGCGGCACGAACCAGTGGCAGCGCTTGTGGCAGTGGCCGCTGGCCTGCGAGACCTGCGAGACCAAGCTGACGCCGATCTACCTGCAGGATGGCTACAAGCTGGGCTTTGCGGCGCCATCGGGCGCTGCGGATGTGGCGCAAGGCGCGTTCGACGAGTACGTGGCCGATCCGGCGAAACCTGTGCCCTTCGTGGCGCGTCCCGTGCGCCTGAACGATGCCGACGTGTGGAAGCCATGGCTGGTCAGCGACCAGCGCGGCTATGCCGACCGCACGGACGTGCTCAGCTACGTTTCCGCACCGTTGAAGGAAGCAGTGCGCATCGCCGGCGCGCCGATGGTCAAGCTGTTTGCCGCTACCAGCGGCACGGATGCCGACTGGGTCGTGAAACTGATCGATGTGTATCCGGATGAGGTGCCGTCGCAGCCGGCCATGGGCGGCTACCAGCTGGGCGTGGCGATGGATATCTTCCGCGGCCGTTATCGCGACAGCTTCGAACATCCAACGGCCATTCCAGCCGGCAAGGTCGAGCGCTACCGTTTCGCCTTGCCGAACGCCAACCACGTCTTCCTGCCCGGCCACCGCATCGCCGTGCAAGTGCAGTCGAGCTGGTTCCCCCTGTACGACCGCAACCCGCAAACCTTCGTGCCGAACATCTTCCTGGCGCAGCCAGGCGATTACAAGAAGGCCACGCAGCGCGTGTACCACGCGGCAGGCGCGGCCAGCGCGATCGAGTTGCCGATCGCGCCGCTGGACGCGCGCTAGCCCGCGCGCATCAGTACTGCCCCCGCCGCGATCAGGACGATGGCCAGGTAGCGGCGGGGGCTGATTTTTTCGCGCAGGAACAGCGCTGCAATGGCGATGGCGAACAGAATCGACGTCTCGCGCAGGGCCGCGATGGCGGCCACGGGCGCCTGCGTCATGGCCCACAGGGCCAGGCCATACGACGCGAGCGTGCCGAAACCGCCAAACGCGGCCAGATGCCATTGCGTTTTCGCATACGCCAGCAGGTCGGCGCGGCGGCGCAGCACCGTCCACAGCAGCAGCCCCGCGCCGTTCAAGACAAAAATCCACATCGTGTAGGCGGCCGGCGCGCCCGACAGGCGCACGCCGATGCCGTCGATCAAGGTATAGCTGGCGATGACGCAGGCGTTGCCCAGCGCAAAGGCGGTGGCGCGTCCCGTGTTTTTCGGTGCGCTGCCGACAGCGGGCAGGCGCGCCGCAACATACAGGCCGAAGATGCCCGCGCAGATGCAGGCGATGGCGCCCATCTGCACGGCGGACAGACGCTCGCCGATCAGCGGCCAGCTGGCCAGCGCCACGAGCAGCGGTGCGCTGCCGCGCATCAAGGGGTAGGCATGGCTCATGTCGCCCGCCTTGTAGGCGGCCGCCAGCAGCGAGTAATACGCCAGCTGCGCTACGGCCGAGGCGGCCAGGTAAGGCCAGCTGGCGGGGGCGGGAGCATGAACAAAGGGCAAGACGGCCAGCGAAATCAGGGCCGCGCCGACGGACACCAGCACGGTCGTGAGGAAAGTATCCTTGCCCGACTTGACGATGGCATTCCAGCTGGCGTGCAGCAGGGCGGCAAACAGGACGACGGCGACGACCAGACCGGACATGCAGGCCTTAGCGCGGGCGTATGCTCAGCGAGAGCAGTTCCTGGCGGTGATGACGCTGGAAGGCGTCCATCACGGTGCCCGAACGGCCCGCCTTGTCCAGCAATTCGCGCAGGGTGGCCTGGTCTTCCGCCGTCAGCGACTTGCGCGACAGGTAGACGCCGCTCATGCCCCACGGCAGCTCCGGCAGCGCTTCCAGGCGCAGGCGGTCGGCCAGACCGTACACGCGCGCATCGTTTTGCGCCACGCCGGCGAGGATAGTAGGACTCATGATGGTGGCATCGATGAAGCCGCTTTGCATCAGACGCGCCACGGAGAGCGCGTCGACTTCGTAGAACAGGCGTCCCTGGCTGCTCAGCTCCTTTGCCAGCGCCTGATACGATGCGCCATAATCGTAGCCGCGCACCAGCGCCACGCGCAATTCGCGCCGCTCGATGAGTTCCTGCATGGTGTTGATGGACGCGCGCGCGCCCTGCAGCGAGATCAGCAGGGGGCGGCTGCCCAGCATGGGGATGAACAGGCCATGCTGGTCGCGCCGCGGCGTGCTGCTGGCCGGGATCAGCAAGTCTGCCTTGCCCGTCTCGAACATCGCTTCCAGGCGCGCGCGGGGCACGGCCGTGAAGATGAAATTGCAGCCCAGCTTGGCGCCCATGCTGCGCAGCAAGTCGGGATAGATGCCGCTGATACTGGCGCCATTCACCACTACGCTGGCGCCGATGGCCGAGACGGGTACCTGGATGTCGCGCGAGCATTGCGCGCCTGCCAGCGACGGCAGCGCCAGCGCCAGCAGGGCTACGGTTCGGCGCCAGGCGCTGGAATAAAAGTCAGTCATACCCATCCTTGCTTGCCATCGAATCGCGGGCGTCGGCAACGCCCGCTTGATTATCCCATTCTCGCCTATCTATTTCTCAAATGCAATATTATCCCGGCGACTACTTTGTGGTGGAAACCGCAAGCCTGGCCTGGCGTTGTGCCTTGAAGTAGCGCCAGGCCACCAGGATGCCCAGGGTTTGCATGATGGCGCACAGATAGAAGGTGCTGCCGATGCGCCAGTCTTGCGGCGGCAAGTGGCTCACTTCACCGAGGATCATGCTGCCGAGCAAAGGCATGATGATGATGCCCAGGCTGCTGATCGATTGCAGAGAGCCCATCAGTTCTCCCTGTTCGCTGGCGGCGGACGCCTTCGAGATGATGCCTTGCAGAGCCGGGCCGGCGGCAAAGGCCAGCAGGTTGCACAGGATCAGCGCATACATCATCCAGCCTTGCGTGGCCAGGCCGTACAGCAGGTAGGTGAGGGCGCCCGAGGCCATGCCCAGCAAGGACAGGCGCACTTCGCCAAAGCGCTTGATGAGTATGCCCAGCAAGCCTGCCTGCACTACGGCCGCGCACAGGCCCACGCAGAACAGGGCGATGCCGTTCTGGCGCGGCGTCCAGTCGAAGCGGAAATGGGTATATAGCACCCAGGTGGTGTTGAGCATCATTTGCGCAAACGTCATCAGGCCGAAGGCCAGCACCAGGCCGCGGATGTCCACGCGGCGCACCAGTTTCAGCAGGGCGGCAAACGGATTGATGCGCGCCCAGGTAAATGGCGCGCGGGACGCCGGCTGCAGCGATTCGGGCACGCAGAAATAGCCGTAGATGAAATTGGCCGCCGACAGGCCCGCCGCCACGTAAAACGGCAGGTGCAGGTTGATCTCGCCCAGCAGGCCGCCCAGCATGGGGCCGCAAATGAAGCCCAGGCCAAAGGCGGCGCCGATCTTGCCGAAGCTCTTGGCACGGTTGTCGTGCGTGGAAATATCGGAGGCGTAGGCGGACGCGACCGACATGCTGGCCGACGAGACGCCGCCGATGATGCGGCCGATGAACAGGCAGGCCAGGTTCGGCGCCCAGCCCGTGGCGAGGAAATTGACGCCCATGCCGGCCATCGAGTACAGCAGCACGGGACGGCGTCCCACGCGGTCGCTGATGGCGCCCAGCATGGGCATGAAGATGAATTGCAGCAAGCCGAAGACGGCGGCCATGATGCCGTACCAGAACGCTTGCGCTTCCTTGCCGTTGACAAAGTCGCCGATCAGGATGGGCAGCACGGGCACCACCAGGCCGATGCCCAGCATGTCGATGAAGACGCAGACGAGGATGAAATTGAGGTTGCCGGCGCTCTTTAGGGCGGGGGAGGACGGGGAATGGCTGTCGGGGCTGGTTTTATCGGACATGCATGCTTTCGGCGCGTTGGCAAAGCGCCGGCGCGTGACAGGTTCCTGCCGACGCGTGGCGCGATAGCTGAGGCTTGCATTATAGACAGCATGGGCCATGCTGGCTATCGCCACCAGCTTATGCGCTGGTTCCCCATTCGTCGGCAAAGGCGGCGCGAAAATCCGTCAGCACGGCCAGCCGCTGTTCGGCCAGCGCGCGGCCCGCCGCCGTCTGCATCTTGCCGGGCAGCTTGTCGAGCTTGGTGACGATATGGTCGAGCGCGTAGGCCTTGTCGTCGAGTTCACGCTGCTGCGCCAGCGGGTCCGCGCCATGCGCCAGCGCGCTATCCATGCGCGCCGCCGTATAGAACAGGCGCGCCAGACCCACGGCACCGAGCGCGTCGATGCGGTCGGCATCCTGCACGATTTGCGCTTCGATGGTGTGCGGTGGCAGGTTGGCGGAAAAGCTGTGCGTCTCGATGGCGTGGGCCACGCCCGCCAGTTTTTCTGCCGGAAAATCCAGCTCCGTCAGCTGGCGGCACGCCAGCGCGGCTGCCTGGCGCGAGGCCAGGTGGCGTTCGGGATGGTTTTTCGGCAAGTTGACCAGGTCGTGCAGATAGCAGGCGGCCATCACGCTGAGGGCGTCCGCATCCGTATGGTCTTGCAGCAGGACGGCGGCGTTGCGCCAGACGCGCTGCAGGTGGTTAATGTCGTGGGCGCTGTCGTCGCCCAGGCCGGCCGTGGCCAGTGCCAGCAGGCGTGGTTGCCATTGAGAAAGCAAAGAATCCATAGTTCAAGGTCGTAAAAAGCAGGGGCCGCCAGTGTGGCATAAAACGCCGCCACAGGTGGTCGGGGCGTGGCGCCCCGGCGTGCCGCATTTGCCACATAAGTGTCTTTTGGAAAAGCATCGGCCCGGCGATCGCTCTTTTTTAGTGCATGTAAAATTTACATGGGGTAACATTGCCGCACGGAAATTAGAAACATAAGCTAATTGCTAGAAAGTATTTGCAAAAAAACATACAAGTGGCGGCCATTTATTGCATTGTGGATGGCTCGTCACGTCCAGGCCCGCGTACAGCGTGTCCTGGCCTGCGCCCCAGGCGAGTTAACGAAAGGATTATCATGAACACCAATTCCAGCGACACTGGCGCAACCGTTGCCAAGGCTGCCGAATACCTGGCCTTTACCCTGGGCCAGGAAGAGTATGGCATCGACATCCAGAAAGTCAGCGAAATCCGCAGCTATGAAACGCCGACCCGCATCGCCAACGCGCCCGAGTTCGTCAAAGGCGTGGTCAACTTGCGCGGCATCATCGTGCCGATCGTCGACATGCGCATCAAGTTCAACCTGGGCACGCCCAGCTATGACCAGTTCACCGTCGTCATCATCCTCAATATCGGCAACCGCGTGGTCGGCATGGTCGTCGACCGCGTCTCCGACGTCACGACCCTGATGCCGGAACAGATCAAGCCGGCGCCGGACATGGGCCGCTCGATCAACACGGAATATGTGATCGGCCTGGGCACCATCGACGAGCGCATGCTGATCCTGGTCGATATCGACCAGCTGATGTCCAGCGCCGACATGGGCTTGATCGAGAAACTGGCGGCGTAATGCCGCAATGAAGAGAATTTCCCTGCATATTGTCAAAAACTATTGACATTAAGTATTGCATATCGTTTCCGCAGGGAGCACGCTAGCGCATTTTCCTGGCGCACGGTTCAACCGAACCGTGCGCCAGTTTACTTGGCGGGACAGCTTTGGCGGCGCCCGCCATGCTGTTCCAGGCGCTGGCTGCAGGGCCTCTCTTCAGGATATTAGGATAGTCACATGAATTTGTTAAGAAACGTCAGCATCGGAGTCCGTCTGGGACTGGGATTTGCCGTCATTTTGCTGTTTTCCATGATCATCACCGGCATCAGTGTCTGGCGTCTGCATGACGTGGCCAGCGCCACGCGCACCATGATGGAAGAGCCGCTGGCCAAGGAACGCTATATTTCCGACTGGTATACGCGCATCGACAGCGCCGTGCGGCGCACGATCGCCATCGCCCGCAGCAGTGACACCTCGCTGAGCGGCTTCTTCGCCGAAGAGTCGAAAGTGTCGAGCGCCAGCTCGGCTGTCCTGCAAAAGAAGATAGCGGCGCTGCTCAAGGACCCGAAAGAACAGGCCATGTTCGCCAGTTTGCTGGAATTGCGCGAAGTGTATGTCGGCTCGCGCGACCAGGTCTACAAGCTCAAGGGCGAGTCCCAGGCCGAGGCCGCCAACGAAGTGTTTGAAAAAACCTTCGTGCCCGCCGCAGCCAAGTACCAGAAGATGGTGTACGGCTTGCTGGAGCACCAGCGCGCCACCATCGACGCCACCGCGCGCCAGATTGATGACATCGCCAGCACCAGCCGCAACTTGCTGTTATTGCTGTCGACGCTGGCGCTGGCTTTTGGCGTCGTGTGCGCCTGGCTGTTGACGATGGGCATCGTGCGTCCGCTGCGCACGGCCGTGGACATCGCCCGCAAGGTGGCCGATGGCGACTTGACGGCGCAGATCGACGCCAGCGCCAAGGATGAAACGGGGCAACTGTTGCAGGCATTGCAGGACATGAACACCAGCCTGCTCAATATCGTGGGCGAAGTGCGCAGCGGCACGGACAGCATCGCGACGTCCTCGACGCAGATTGCCGCCGGTAATCAGGACCTGTCTTCCCGCACGGAAGAGCAAGCCGGTTCGCTGGAAGAAACGGCGTCGTCGATGGAAGAGCTGACCAGCACCGTGAAACAGAATGCGGACAATGCGCGCCAGGCGAATCAATTGGCGGCGTCGGCGGCGCAAGTGGCCGTCAAGGGCGGCGCAGTGGTCGCGCAAGTGGTGGGCACCATGCAATCGATCAATGCCTCGTCGAACAAGATCGTCGACATCATTTCCGTCATCGATGGCATCGCCTTCCAGACGAACATTTTGGCCCTGAACGCGGCCGTGGAAGCGGCGCGGGCGGGCGAGCAGGGTCGCGGCTTTGCCGTCGTGGCGTCCGAAGTGCGCAACCTGGCGCAGCGTTCGGCTTCGGCAGCGAAAGAGATCAAGACCCTGATCGGTGCGTCCGTGGAGCAAGTCAATGCGGGCAGCATGCTGGTGGCGCAAGCCGGTTCGACCATGAACGATATCGTCGACAGCGTGCAGCGCGTGAGCGACATCATCACGGAAATCACGGCGGCCAGCAGCGAGCAAAGCGTGGGCATCGATGAGATCAACCGTGCCATCGGCCAGATGGATGCCGTGACGCAACAAAATGCGGCCCTGGTGGAAGAATCGGCGGCCGCCGCCGAATCGATGCAGCACCAGGCGCACAACCTGGCGCAAGTCGTCAGCGTGTTCAAGCTCAATGGCCAGCCGGCCAAGGTGAATGGTGCGAGCACGCTGAAGCGCCCGGCAGCGCCGCAAACCGCCTTGCGCCTCGGCGCACGCTGAATGCCGCTGCGGCTGCCCCGTGCAGCCGCAGCCTTCAGTTCCTTTTATATAGTCTGGTTCCGATTTTTTAGGATATTCACATGAATTTGTTAAGAAACGTCAGTATTGGTGTGCGTCTCGGCCTGGGTTTTGCCGTGATTTTGCTGTTTTCCCTGGTCATTACCGGCATCAGCGTCTGGCGTTTGCACGACGTGGCCACCGCCACGCGCACCATGATGGAGCAGCCGCTGGCGAAGGAACGCTATATTTCCGACTGGTACAGCAAGATCGACAGCGGCATCCGCCGCACCACGGCCATCGTGCGCAGCGCCGATACCTCGCTGGGACCGTATTTTGCGGAAGAAGCGAAACAGTCGTCCGTCGTCTCGAGTGAACTACAAAAGAAGATCGAAGCCCTGATTTCCGGCCCGCAAGAAACGGAACTGTTCCGGCAGGTCAGCGAAATGCGCAAGGTGTATCTGGATGCCCGTGAGCAAGTATCGAAGCTGAAGGCTGCCGGCCAGACGGAAGAAGCGGAAAAGGCCTTCCAGACCGTGTTCGTGCCCGGTTCGACGAAGTACCAGAAAGTCATCATGAACATGCTGGAACACCAGCGCGCCAGTATCGACGCCACCGCGCGCGAGATCGATGAAGTGGCCAAGACCAGCCGTAACCTGCTGCTGGCGCTGGCCGCGCTGGCGCTGGCTTTTGGCGTCGTCTGCGCCTGGGTCTTGACGATGGGCATTGTGCGCCCCCTGCGCACGGCCGTGGACATCGCCCGCAAAGTGGCCGATGGCGACTTGACGGCGCAGATCGATGCCAGCGCCAAGGATGAAACGGGGCAATTGCTGCAAGCGCTGAAGGACATGAACAGCAGCCTGCTCAATATCGTGGGCGAAGTGCGCAGCGGCACGGACAGCATCGCGACGTCCTCGACGCAGATTGCCGCCGGTAATCAGGACCTGTCTTCCCGCACGGAAGAGCA
>Ga0209913_1000077_pt1 | contig 115511 bp, 100 predicted proteins | sample PersoiDNA2013203_FD_185805 | JGI IMG/M metagenome (GOLD analysis project Ga0209913, IMG submission 185805) | Permafrost soil microbial communities from the Arctic, to analyse light accelerated degradation of dissolved organic matter (DOM) -... | ecosystem: Environmental > Terrestrial > Soil >...
TGCCCTCCGGCGGCGTGAAGCGATGCTCGCCCTGCAAGGTATCGACGAAAGCCCGCAAGGCCGGCGAGAGCCCCTGGTAGGCCGCAACCAGATTAGTCCATTGCGTATCGCCGCCATACTGAGGAATCGTCACACCACGCAAGATCGACGCCGCCGGCGGATTGATTGCGGCAGTGACGTCGGTGTGCCATCCGGTCCATGGCCGTACCAGACGAGGGCCGTTAAAGCGATTTTTGAAGCGATCGCGTCCGACAGAGTAAATCTCAGGATGGCCTGGCTCGTAGCCGAATACCGGATGCCCCACCGTCAACTCGCCGAACTGCTTTCCAAACGCGACATGTTGCGCGTGACTCAATGGCTGATCGCGGAAGAAGATGACTTTCCATTGCAGCAAGGCCGCACGTATCTCGGCGATGGTGGTCGCATCGAGCGGCGCGCCCAGGTCGACGCCGGAAATCTCCGCGCCGATGTGTACGGCCTGCGGTTCCACTACGATCTTTTCGTAAATCGGCACAGTCTTGTCTGCAATCGCGTTCATGTCGCCTCCGGTCATCGCTGAAAACCGCATTGCCGCCATGACGACTTTGGTTCGTCGTCATGGCGGTACGGTAAGTTCGGTCGATTATAGGAAGCGGCTGACGGCGCAGTCCAAGAAGGATTTCATATAACTTTAGAACACAAATCGTTGCACGCCGGCAGGCTGGCAGGCCACGACTAGCGGCGCTGGCCGTCGGTCTCGTTCTGGCGTCCGGCCGCCTTGTCTTCGTACATGCCCTGGTCGGCCAGTTTGATCAGCGTCTCGGCGTCCTGGCCGTCTTGCGGATAGAAGGACACGCCTATCGATGCGCCCACCGTCATGCCCTCGGCGCCGTCGACTTCCTGCAGACATTCCAGCGGCGGCGCCAGTACGTCTTCGATTTTCTTGCGCAGCCTGGCGGCAAACTCGGGATCGGCAATGCCCCAGAACACCAGCACGAATTCGTCGCCGCCGAAACGCGCGACCACATCGTCTTCGCGCATGATGGTGCGCAGGCGCCGGCCGACTTCGATCAGCGTGAAGTCGCCGTATTCATGGCCGAGTTTGTCGTTGATGGCCTTGAAACGGTTGAGGTCGATGAACAGCAGAGTGAATTGTTCGAACAACTCGGCGGCACGGCGGCCGCGCTTATGTACCGCGGCGTCGAGATAGCGCAGCAAGGCGGCGCGACTGGTGACGCCGGTGAGGCGGTCGGTGCTCAACTCATTTTGCATTTCCATGAAGTTGGCGGCGAGCTGGCCGATCTCGTCGCGCCGTTCTATCTTCAGCGCGACATTCATCTGGCCCTTGCCGATGCGCGCCGCCGCGCGCGACAGCCGGCGTACGTCGCGCACCACCCAGCGCACCACGCTCAAGCCCAACAGCAGTGCAATGAGCACGGTCAAGCTGGCAATCAGCACGGTCCAGCGCGCGTTGTTGTCCAGTGTTTCAAGGAAGTCGGCGCGCGGCACCGCCACCACCGTGAGCCACGACAGGCCGGCGCTGTCACGTATCCACGAATAGGCGGCGTAGATGATGGCGCCGTCCTCGCCCTCGAAGGTGAAGGTGCTGTCGGCGCCACCCATGTTTTCATCCTGGGCCAGGTGTTTTTGCAGCGTGACATAGGCGTTGCGGATGATCGTGCTCTTGCTGCTTTCGGCGCGCACGCGACCGACCTGGCCTTGCTGGTTGGTGTAGACATTGTCGCCGACCGAGGAAGCGATCAGGTTACCGTTGGATTCCATGATGAAGGCCACACCATGCGGGCTGACATGCAGGTCGCCGAGGAAGTCATTGAGCCCCTTGAGCGAGACGTCGGTGGCGACTACGCCTTCGAACTGGCCGTTGGCGGCCAGCACGCGACGTGCGCGCGTGGCGACCAGGTCCTGATCCCAGTAGTTGATATAGATCTCGCTCCAGGTGTCGCGGTCGCTGTTCTGGCCGGCGGCGTACCACGGCCGGGTGCGCGGATCGAATTGGGTGGCGTCGTTCTTCGGCATGCTGAGCTGGCCGCCGATGCGGTCAAAACGATAAGCGCTGCGATAGTCGACTGCGGCGCGCTTGATGCGCAATTCGGCATCATCGACGTTATAGCGGAACAGGCCGACGAAGTCGCCGCTGCGATTGCCGTAAAAGACATAGTTGTTGAGTTCGGGATGCAGCGAAGTGGCGATCCAGAAGCGCGTCCGGATGGCGTCGAGATCGAGGTTGACGTCGGTCACCGCCGGCAAGCCACGCGGAAAGGCCGATTCCAGCACGGCCGTGGCGCCGTCGATGTGACGCTGCACCGTAAGTGCGACGCGGTCGGCGGTCTGGTCCAGCATTTGTTCGGCCACCGATACCACCGCATGGCGACCGGCGAAATAAGACAGCAGGCCGACCAGTAGCGACAACACCACGATCAGAATGACGAACGGCAAAATCAACACCTTCGCCAACGAAGATGAAGAGCGGAGTAGATGAATCATGGACCGTCCCTGTGCATATCACTGACTGTTGTCTCTTGATGTTGTACCTTTTTTGCAGCGAGATGCTTGCTTGAATGTTATCGGCAGGATGATGTGCAAAATGAAGTGATGCCGCAGCGAAATTTTCAGTATGAAAAATGCCCCAACGACCAAAAGATGGCAGGTAGCGCCTGGATTAACGTGACTCGGCCAGGTTGCCGTCAGGCTATCGTCGGCAATAGTTGCTGCATTGTCGACATGGGCGATACTGATCGCGGCCGCCAACAGGCAATACCCGGCAAGTTATTGCCAAGGAATACACGTTGCAGACTAGTTTCTATTTATATATCAAATATTTTTGAGACTTTTCTTATATAAACCTCGTCCTCGAATTGGGAAAATGGCTTCACTGAAACACGAAACCATTCCAAGCAAACCGGTTTAAGGACGATGACCATGAAAAAGCTGATTACCCTCTCCGCCCTGGCTTCCACGCTGCTGGTGACAGGTTTGGCCAACGCCGCTACCACCACTGAACTGAAAGTCACGGGCGTCATTCGCCCGGCTGCTTGCGTACCCAGCTTCACCGGCGGCGGCACTGTGGACTACGGTGTCATCCCTCCGAACACCTTGAGTGCAACTGCACCGACTGCGCTGGCAGCAAAGACGATTCCCTTCAGCGTCACTTGCGATGCGGCAACCAAGATCTCTTTGCGAGCTCTCGATAATCGCAAAACTTCCATTGTCGCCGGTTTGGCTGCTGCTGCGACTGCCGCCGGAACTATTCCTCAAGATCACCATGCGTTTGGCCTCGGTACCGCAGGTGGCAAGAACATCGGTGTTTATACCGTTAGAACCGTGCAATCGTCCTTTACCGCAGATGGCACTTCGCCAGATGTACTCACTATCCGCAATACGGACGCTACTGTCTTTATTAAGACTGAGGGAGGCCACTTCCACAACGATGGCGGGTCGGCTAAAGCATTTGGCGCAGCCGGTACGACAACGCCTACAGCCTATAAGACGCTCTCCGGCAATCTGGCGATACAAGTTGTGATCGACAAAACGTCCAATCTGGATCTGACCAGCGACATCAATCTGAACGGCTCGACTACCATCGAAGTCAAGTACCTGTAGTCCTTTCATAGCGCCTCCCAAAGCCAGCCCTGTTGTCTGGAGGCAGGCTCTCTTGTTTCACGACGCCAGAACTTGCCGCGCCACGACCTACCCATTCAGGTGCCCATGGGAAGCAAGCAATTTGCACATGACTTGCAGCGGCCCACACAACGACCTGTCAATCGGCCGCGCGCAACTTCTTCACTTCGGCATCCGACGGCTGCAGGCTGGCGCCGTCGACATACACGAAACTGCTCATGATGCCCTTGCCGTCCTTGACGCCGGTACGACCGACGAAGGCGCCCATGGTCGACTGATGGTCTTGCGCGCGGTAGACGATGGTGGCCACCGGGGTCTCCACTTTCAGTCCTGAAAAGGCGTTCGCCAGCTTGTCCGAATCGGCGCTGCCGGCCTTCTTCAACCCCGCTGCGATCGACATCAGCGCGCTATAACCGACCAGCGATCCATTGCGCGGATAGTCGTTGTATTTCTTGCGATAGGCGTCGACGAATTTCTTGTGCTCCGGCGTGTTGATGGCGTACCACGGATAGCCGGTGACGAGCCAGTTGTTGGGCGCCTCGGCGCGCAGCGGATCGAGGTATTCCGGCTCGCCGGACAACACCGACACCACTTCACGGCCGTCGAACAAACCGCGCGTATTGCCGTCGCGCACGAACTTGCCCAGATCGGTGCCGAACAAGACATTGAAGATCGCATCCGGCTTGGCGTCGGCCAGTGCCTGCGTGACGGCGCCGGCGTCGATCTTGCCCAGCGGCGTGGCCTGTTCGGCGACGAATTCGATGTCCGGCTGCGCCGCCTTCATGAGCGCCTTGAAGCTCGCCACGGCGGACTGGCCGTATTCATAATTGGGGTAAACGATGGCCCAGCGCTTCTTCTTCAGCTTGGCCGCATCCTTCACCAGCGACGCCACCAGCATGTAGGTCGAGGGACGCAGGCGATACGTATATTTATTGCCGTTGTGCCAGACGATCTTGTCGGTCAGCGGCTCGGCCGCGAGGAAGAAAATCTTGCGCTGCTTGGCATAGTCGGTCAGCGCCAGGCCGGTATTGGAGAGGAAACCACCGAACAGCAGCGACACCTGCTCACGCTTGACCAGCTCTTCGGCCACGCGCACCGAATCGCCCGGATTGCCGTTGTCGTCGCGCGAAATCACTTCCAGCTTCTGGCCGAGCACGCCGCCGCTGCCGTTGATTTCTTCCAGCGCCATTTCCCAGCCCTGGCGGTAGGGCTCGAGGAAGGCCGGCTGCGCCTTGTAACTGTTGATCTCGCCGATCTTGATGCTAGCTTGCGCCGAGGCGTCGGCGCAAAAGCCGGCGGTGGCAAGCACCACCGCGGCAGCAGCGAAGGTGAACGGCAATGGTGAGTTGAAGTTGAAGAGCGTGCGCGAAGTCATGGTGTCCTTCCCTGTAAAGACCATCAGTATAACGAGCGCGGCAAAATCCTACCGGCAGCGACGCGCGCCAAGCGCACCGGCAAATTGGCAACGCCGATGCCGCCGGCGTGCAGGCGGCAATTGCAGGAAGCCGTCCGTGCACGTATCATGGCGGGGTTTTGGTGCTCGCAATCAGATTCCTTGATTGCAGTTAAACGGGAAACACGCGCTGTAATTGACGTACTCAGCGACAAACGTGTGCTGTCCCCGCAACGGTAAAACAGGCGCCGTGCAGGATGTTGCTGCATGGCAGGTTGTCTCTCAGGTCCACTGTGTCGAATCTGGCATGGGAAGGCGAGGCGATCGGCCCTGTTAGCCCGGATACCGGCCAGAACGGATGGAAGCGAGCGACCGGGGTATGTCGTGAACTGCGAAGCACTGCACACTGCATACCGATACTGTCATCCGCTCCCCCCGCGCCCTTGCCCAAGGTCGCCGGCGTCTTGCGTTTGCCGCGTCCTGCGCCTGCGTCTTCGCTTTTCACTCTCACACAGGTTTGCCCGTTTTCCTTTGATCACAGCGCGCGGGGATGCGCGCCGTACAAAAACAGACCGCCATCCCACTGCACGGACATGGCGGTCATCCAAGGGAAGCTCACATGCAACACGCACCATCGCTGCGCGCAGGAAAACTGTATCGCCTGACGCATTTATCACGCCTGTCGTATACCGTCGCCGGCGCCCTGGCCGCGCTCAATGCCGGCTCCGCGGCGGCGCAAACGGCCGCACCGGCAGCGCTGCCCGAGATCACCGTGTCGGCGCCGGACACCGCCAGCAAGCTCAACACGCCGGGCACCGCCGCCGGCCGCCTCAACCTGACGCCGCTGGAAACCCCGGCCAGCGTCGCCGTGATCCTGGGCGACACCATCCGCGAACGCGGCTACCAAACCCTGCTCGACGCCGAAACGCGCGCCCCTGGCGTGACCTCGGTGCCGTTCTCCGGCAACGGCAACAATTCGCTGTCGGCGCGCGGCTTTTACGGCCCCAATTCGATTTCGCAACTGTACGACGGCTTGCAGTTGTATAACGCCGGCGGCGTGGTGACCTTCCCCTTCGATCCCTGGAATGTGGAACGCGTGGAATTCCTCAACGGTCCGGCCTCGGTACTGTACGGCACCGGCTTCGTCGGCGGCGCAGTCAACGTGATTCCCAAGAAGCCCGACCTCAAGCAGCAATCCAACGAAGTGCAATTTTCGGCAGGTTCCTTCGGCACCTATCGCCAGGCCTTCGACAGCACCGGCCCGCTCAGCGACACGCTGGCTTATCGCATCAGCGTCAGCCACAACAGTTCCGACGGCTGGATGGAACGCGGCCGCAGCGACAGCCTGGAGGTGTCCGGCTCGCTGCTGTGGAAAGCCACACGCGACCTCACGCTCACTTTGTCGAATGACTACGCCGACATCCATCCGGGCAGCTACGAGGGCACGCCCATCGTCAACGGCGCCATCGTGCCGGGCACGCGCTTCAAGAACTACAACGTCGACGACGCCCAGGTGCGCTTCACCGAAAACCGCACCTACCTGCGCGCGCGCTACGAGCTCAACGACCAGGTCGCGTTAGCCAACGACATCTACCTGATCAAGCACGACCGCCGCTACAAAGAAACTTATACCTACACCTACAACCCCACCACCGGCAACGTCGCACGCTCCAACTACCGCGACATCGTTGGCGCACAGACGCAATATGGCGACCATGGCTATGCCACCATCGACAGCGAATGGTTCGGCAACAAGAACCAGCTGGTGGTCGGCTTCGACTTCAATCGCTCGCTGTATGACCGCAACGACAATACCAATGCCGCCGGCAACTTCGCCGGCTCAAGCACGGTCAATGCGCTCGACTTCAACCCCGGCGTTTTCTCGCAAGGCAATGCGCCGGCGCTACGTGCGCTCTACCGCGTGACGGTCGACCAGGCCGGCCTGTTCCTGCAAGATCGCTACCAGTTGAGCAAGCAATGGGCCGTCACCGGCGGCCTGCGCGGCGACAACTACCAGACCAAGCGCGACGACTTCCTCACGCTGACCAGCGCCAACGGTAACCAGAACGCGGTCTCGTGGAACACCGGCGTGGTGTTCACGCCGATCGCCGATACCTCGCTGTATGCGCAATACGCGGTCGCCTCCGACCCGGTCACCTCGCTGGCCAGCATCAGCGCCGCACAAATGCAGTACGGCGTGTCCAAGGGTAAACAGGCCGAAGTCGGCGTCAAGCAAGCCTTATGGAACGGCCGCGTAGAGTGGACGCTGGCGGCTTACCGCATCATCAAAAACAATCTGCTGGCGCCGAACATCAACAACACCTCGATCTCGGACACCGTCGGCCAGCAATCCTCGCGCGGCCTGGAAGGCTCGCTCACGCTCACGCTCAACGACGACTGGCGCGTTGAGGCGAATGCCTCTGTGCTGCAAGCGCGCTTCGACAACTTCGTCGCCACTGTCGGCGGCAAGGCTACCTCGTTGGCCGGTTATCGTCCGCAGTTCGTGCCCAAGCGCACCGGCAACCTGTTCGTGCTGTGGAACGTGACGCCGCAATGGGAAGCGCGCACCGGCGCCCATTACGTCAGCGACCGCTATTCGGACAACACCGACGTCTCGCGCCTGCCGGCTTACACCGTGCTCGACGCCGGCCTGGCCTGGAAGGTGTCGCCGAAGATGAAGGTCGACTTCCGCATCGACAACATCGCCGACAAGGTCTACGCCGCCTCGACTTACGCCGGCACTGCGACGCAGTGGATCCTCGGCGCGCCGCGCACCTACACCATGACTGTGAACTATGCGTTCTGATCGCCTCACGCGAGCACCACAACTGCAAGGGCGGCAGCCTTTGCAGTTGTTTTCGCAGTTGTCATTTTCATTGATCCTGCTGGCATGGGCGACGCTGGCTTACGCCCAGGCGGATCGCCACAGCCTCACCTTCCGCGACGATGTCGGCCGCGAGCTGACGCTGAAGACGCCCTTGAAACGCGTGGTGGTGTTCAACCGCTACACCACCGAATTCGTGCGCGCGGTGGCAGGCATGCAGCCGGTGGTCGGCGTCGATATCGATTCGGCGCGCAGCCACGCCTACTGGCCGACGATAACGCCGGCCATGCTGGCAGGCCAGGGCCAATCGAGTCCCAACTACGAAGCCATCGTCGCGATGCAGCCGGACGCGGTCTTCTTCCCGCGCAACAGCGACTGGCAAAAAGCCGCCACGGTGCTCGGGCGCTTCGGCATTCCGGTGGTCGTGGTCACGGCCTGGGACGTGCTCAAGCACGAAGAAAACGTCAGCCTGTTCGGTAAGCTGTTCGAGCAGCCGCAACGCGCGGCCACGCTCAACGCTTTCTATCGCCGCTATCGCGACCTGTTGACGCAACGTTTGCAAAATCTGCCGATGGGACAACGCAAGCGCGTCTACATCGAAGAAGTCGGCGCCTACAAAACCTTGCTCAAGGGCTCGGGCTGGCATGATATGGTCGAGATCGGCGGCGGCGTGAACGTGTTCGGCGACGTCAGCATCTTCAAGCAACCGTCGGCGCGCGGCAGCGTGCAAGGATTCAGCGTCGATCCGGAAGAAATCATCGCGCGCCGTCCCGACGTCATCGTCAAGCTGGAACCGGGGCAATACGAACCGCATAGCCGCGCATTCTCCTCGCAGGTGCTGGAAGCGGTGGCCGCGCGACCAGGCTTCGAGCGCGTGCCGGCGGTGCGCAGCGGCCAGCTTTATCACATCAGTTACTACCTCGCGGGAGGCTGCTCCAAGATCATCGGCGCGCTGCAGATCGCCAAGTGGCTGTACCCGGATCGCTTCAAGGACATCGATCCCGAGCAAGTCATGCGCACCTGGCTGGAAGACTTCCAGCAAGTGCCCGCGCCCGGCGGCTACACCGCTTCACTGGCCGAGCTGCGCAAAGGATGAACACGCCGAGCACAGCGCGCGGCGCGTTGCTGCACACGCTGCAACGCCGTCGCTGGCGCAACTGGCTGGCGCTGCTTGCCGGCCTGTTGTTGCTGGTCGCAGCGATGAGTCTGTCGGCTGCGCTGGGCGTGCAAAAACTGAGCATGGCGACCAGCCTGCGCGGCCTGTTTGCACCGCTGCTGCCGCAGGCCTGGCTGAGCGACATTCCCCGCTGGCAGATTGAGTTGCTGCAACAGCTGCGACTGCCGCGTATCGTCATGGCGGTGGTGGCCGGCGCCGGCCTGGCGCTGGCCGGCGTGGCGATGCAAGGCATCACGCGCAATCCGCTGGTCAGTCCTTACACCGTCGGAATTTCTCCGGCGGCAGCCTTCGGCGCTTCGCTGGCGATCCTCTCCGGTGCCGCCGGCGCCTGGAGCGCACCGTATCTCACGGTGGCAGCGGCCTTCGTCAGCGCGGTGTTGTGCGCGACGCTGGTGCTGGCCTTCTCGGCGCTGCGCGGGGTCAGTTCCACCATGCTGGTGCTGGGCGGGGTCGGCCTCACCTACCTGTTCAGCGCGCTGACCGCGAGCGTGCAATTCGTCGCCACCGAGCAGCAGCTTTCAGCCATCGTGCAATGGACCTTCGGCTCCCTCAACGGCAGCACCTGGAATGAAGTCGCGATTGCCGGCGGCGTCTTGCTGCTGGGTGCGCCGCTGTTGCAATGGCACGCCTGGGCGCTCAATGCCTTCGCCGCCGGCGGCGACGATATCGCCGCGTCGCTGGGCTTTGCGGTCGGTCGCGTGCGCGCGGTGGTGACCATCGTCGCCGTGATGATCACGGCCGCCGTAGTCAGCTTTACCGGCGTGATCGGTTTCGTCGGCCTGGTGGCGCCGCATATCGCGCGCCTGCTGATCGGCGGCGACCATCGCTGGTTGCTGCCGTTTTCCGCCATCGTCGGCGCGCTGCTGGTGCTGTTGTCGGATATGACGGGTCGCCTGCTGTTCGCGCCGGTGATTATCCCGGTCGGCATCGTGGTGGCCTATGTCGGTGTGCCGTTGTTTCTACACCTGTTGCTGTCGAGCCGGCACAAGGCAGCGCTGTGATGCTGAATGTCGAAAAACTCAGCTATCGCCACGGCGGACGCGCGACGGGCGATCGCCTGATCCTCGACGCGATCGACCTGCACGTCAACGCCGGCGAGATCGTCTGCCTGGTCGGCCCCAACGGCGCAGGCAAGAGCACGCTGCTCAAATGCATCAACCTGATCCAGCCATCGCAACAAGCCGCCATGACGCTGGACGGTCGCGCACTGGTGCAGATGTCGCGGCGCGACCTGGCGCGCGCGATTGCCTATGTGCCGCAACAGAGCGGTACCGCCATGGCGCTGCGCGTGATCGACATGATCGCGCTCGGTCGTGCGCCGCATCGCCGCTGGAACAGCGCCGCACAGGATCGCCGCCTGGTGCTGGCCGCCATCGAACGCCTGGACTTGCAGGCGCTGGCGCTGCGCTCCTACGACGAACTGAGCGGCGGCGAACGGCAACGCATCTTGCTGGCGCGCGCGCTGGTGCAGCAAGGCCGGCTGCTGTTGCTGGACGAACCGACCAGCGACCTCGACCTGCATCATCAGCTGCAGGCCATGACGGCGGCACGTGAAATCGCCGATGCGCAAGGCAGCGGCGTGTTGATCGCCATCCACGACCTGGCGCTGGCCAGTCGCTTCGCTGATCGCCTGGTCATGCTCAAGCAAGGCCGCGTGGTCGCACAAGGACACTGGCGCGAGATCCTGACGCCGGCCAACATTGAAGCCGTCTACGGCGTCAGTGCATTGATCGGCAGTGACCACGACATTCCCTATGTGATTCCCATGTCGCATCCATGAACAGCGCCGGCAAACCCCTGATTGCCTGCGCTCTTTCGCATTGCTGGCGCAGGCGCATCGCTCTCACTGAGACGACAATCAGGTTTTCATCATTTCCAGAATCGATCTGGAAAGAACGTCGCTGGCGTCGCTCAAGGCTTCCGGTACTTCGAAGTGATTCTTTGCGGGCAGCACGAAACGCCCACGCAACTTTCCCATGCCCGCAAGGACACTTGCAAACTCGGCGGCCTGCCGTTGAAATTCGGGGCTCTCTCTGTCGCCGTTGACGACAATCACCGGACATACGATTCTATCGAGATGGCGCAACGGGCTCAGCGCAGCCACTTCGCCTGCCGACACCCTGACATAGCTGCTGCGCGCCGACAGCAATACCGGATATAACTCATACATGCCGCTCATCGTCACGCCGCCCTTGATCAGTTCGATGGGCGCGCCGAGACTGCTCCAGTCGGTAGTCAACAACACGGCGCACAAATGTCCACCGGATGAATGACCGGAGACGAAGATGCGCTGCGGGTCGCCGCCGAAGCGCCCGATATTCGCATATACCCAGAGCATGGCATTGCGACATTGCGTCGCCATGTCGGGCAGGCGCACTGCGGGGAGATTGGCGAAATTGAGCGCGACATAGAGGCAGCCATTCTCCACAAAAGTCGGTGCCGGCGCGGACGAGTCATCCTTGCCGAGCGAGCGCCATGCGCCGCCATGCACGAACACCATGACCGGCAGGCTGTTGGCGCCTGCGGGTGCAAAAATATCCAGCGTCTCGGCATCGCTGCTGCCATAGCGCTCGGTGCGCGGAGGATATTTTTTCCGCACCGCACTGCTGTCGGCGGCATAGCGTCCGATCACCTCGGCAGAATTCGGCGCCCAGTTGCGTTGATCGTAGGCCTTGTCGAGCTCGTCCTGGGTGTAGCTGAGGAAAGGATAGCCGGCGGCAAATGCCGTAGCGGGTGCGCCCAGCAATCCTGCCAGAGCGAGGGAAAAACGGCGGCGGTCCATGCAGACTCCGAAGCGATACTATAAATAAAAAGCGCCAGGGGATGGCGCCTGCTGTCGATCCGGCCTTAACGCAGAATTTCGCCGATCACGGCTTTACAAACCGGACTGCCCTCATCGGCCAGCGGCCACAACACCGTGTAGTGATGCGTGGCCGGCACCACATGATGGGCCACGACTTGTGTCCAGCAATTGGCGATGACCGCCGCCTGGATATGGAACTGTTGCGTCTCGTGCTCGCCGATGATGGTGTGCACGCGCGTACTCGACGGCCCCGCCATCAATACCGGACTCAGCTTGTCTGCACACGACAAGTCCAGCGCCAGCGCCTTGTTCAGCGACGTCGGGATCAGCGGCGCCAGGTCGAACAAGCCGCTGACGGCGAACACCGCCTGCAACGGATCATCCTGGCGTTGTGCGGCGATGTAGGCGGCCAGGTGGCCGCCTGCCGAGTGACCCATCAATGAGGCGCGCTCGAGGTCGATATCGAGCTGGTCGGCCATACCCTTGATGCTTGCCAGCAGGGCATGCACTTCTTCGGCCATCTGCTCGATGCCGGCTTGCGGCGCCAGCGAATAATTCATCACGGCGACACTGATGCCGGCGCGCACATATGGTGCGGCGATGAAGCCGATGTCGCTCTTGTCGCCGCCCTGCCAATAGCCGCCATGGATGAACACCAACAGAGGACGATGACTGCCGGCGGCACGATAGAAGTCGAACTTCTGCAATGGCAGCACGCCATAGGCAATGTCGCTTTCGCTGAGCAGGGTGTCGCGTATCGCCGCCGTTGCGTTCTGCCAGCCCTGCAAGACTTGCGGGAAATCCGGGAAGGCGGCCTTGAGGTTGTAGCCGGCTTCGCAATCCTGTTCGGCGCAAAGCACGCGCACGACATCGCTTGTTACTGTTGCCTGGTTCATGAATTTGTCCTTGATCTTTCTCTATACGCTCAGATAGCGGTCCCACAACTCCGGCTGCGCCGACAGTTCGGTGGAATTGCCTTGCCAGACGACTTTGCCTTTTTCCAGGATCGTGTGCTGGTCGGCAAAGCCGATCAGGCGCTTGATGTATTTGTCGATGACGATGATGGTCAGGCCGTACTCGCGCAAGGCTTTCAGGCACGACCAGATTTCTTCTCGCACCAGCGGCGCCAGGCCTTCGGTGGCCTCGTCGAGGATCAGCAAATGCGGATTGGTCATCAGCGCGCGGCCGATCGCCAGCATCTGCTGCTCGCCGCCGGAAAGCTGGGCGCCGCCGTTGTTGCGCCGTTCCTTCAGACGCGGAAATTGCTGATAGATTTTTTCCAGCGTCCAGGGATTGTCGCGCCCGTTGCGACGGGCGGCGAAGGCCGACAGGTTCTCTTCCACGCTCAGGTTCTTGAAAATCTGTCGTCCTTCCGGCACGATCGCGACGCCACGGCGGGCGATATTGTCGGCGCTATGCGCGTGGATGGGCTGGCCGCGAAACGATACCTCACCGCCGGTCGGACGGTTCAGTCCCAGGATCGTGCGCAGGGTAGTGGTCTTGCCCATGCCATTGCGGCCGAGCAGGGTCACCACTTCGCCTTCGTTGACGCGCATATCGATGCCGAACAGCACCTGGCTGGAGCCGTAACCGCCGGTCAGTCCGGACACTTCCAACAGTGTACTCATGGTGTTTCCTCTTCCTCGCCGAGATAGGCCAGCTTGACTTCGGCATTGGCGCGAATCTCGTCAACGCTGCCGGTCGCCAGCACCGCGCCCTGCACCAGCACCGTGATGCGGTCGGCCAGTGCGAACACGGCGTCCATGTCGTGCTCCACCAGCACCACGGTGAGCTCCTGCTTCAGCGCCTGGATCAGGGCGATCATCTCGCCCGATTCTTCATGCCCCATGCCGGCCATCGGCTCATCCATCAGCAACACGCGCGGCTTGCAGGCGATCGCCAGGCCGACGTCGAGACGACGACGCGCGCCATGCGACAACTGTGACGACAATTTATGCGCGAATTGCTTCAGGCCGACGCGCTGTGCCACCTGCAATGCAGCGGCTTGCGCCTGTTTGTCGCGTGCACTGCCGTGGAAGAAACCGTAGCTGACATGCTGGCGACGCTGCACCGCGACTTGCAGGTTTTCCAATACGGTCAGCTCGTCGAACACGCTGGTGATCTGGAACGACCGCGCCAGGCCTGCGCTCACACGCGCCTGCTCGGCACGGCCGTGCATGGCTTCGCCAAACAGGAAGACCTGGCCCGCATCCGCCGCCAGCGCGCCCGACAGCAGCGACAGCAAGGTGGTCTTGCCGGCGCCGTTGGGGCCGATGATGGCGTGCACGTGGCCCGGGCGGATATCCAGGTCCACATCGCGGGTGGCGGCGAGACCGCCGTAACTCTTTTTCAGGCCCTGCACCGACAGGGCCGACAATGCCTCATGCGCCATGCTGCTCTCCCTGCTTCAAGGACTTGCCAATGCTGAGCAGCGAACTGACCCCGCGTGGCGCCACCATCACCACCATCAGCAAGATCAGGCCGACATAGATTTGCCAGTATTCAAAGTGCGTGGACAGGATTTCTTCCAGCAACAGGAACACCGCTGCACCGAGGATGCCGCCGTAGAAATAACCGACGCCGCCCAGCGCCACCATCACCAGCAAGATGCCCGACTGCGACCAGTGCAACAGCTTGGGACTGGCGAACAGGTTACTCATGCCGATCAGGCTGCCGGCAATGCCGGCGATCACGGCGGCGATCACGAACGCCGCCAGCTTGTAGCGCAAGGTCGGGTAACCGATGGCCTGGGCGCGCCGCTCGTTTTCACGCATGGCATTGAGCGCCAGGCCGAAACGCGATTTAAGCAAGCGCGCCAGCAACACATGCACCACCAGCAACCAGGTCAGCACCAGCCAGTAGAAACCGTTGTCGCCGCTGATGTCGAGGCCGAGCCCGATCAGCGGACGACCGTTGATCTGGATGCCGTCGTCGCCGCCGTAGTAACGGAAGCCGACGAAGAAGTAATAGAACAGCTGCGCCAGCGCCATCGTGATCATGATGAAATATACGGCGCGCGTGCGCAACGCGATGGCACCGATCGCCAGCCCCACCACGGCACACACCAGCGCCGCCGCCAACCAGATCAGCCAGGCGCTGGTGACGCCGTGGAAACTGGCGATCGCCGTCACATAAGCGCCAAGGCCGAAGAACACCGCGTGGCCAAAGCTGACCATGCCGCCGTAGCCGAGGATGAAATTCAGGCTGGACGCGACAATCGCAAAGATCAGAATGCGGGTGAGCACGCCGACGTAATAGTCCAGGCCGGTGGCTTGCGCCAGCAGCGGCAGTACTACCGCCAGCGCAATGAAAAACAGTAAAAGCAAACGTTGCATGGACATCCTCAGGAACGAGCGGGGAACAAACCGCTGGGGCGCCAGAACAGCACCGCGATCATCACCAGGTAAATCATCATCGAGCCCAATGCGGGACCGACCGAAGCGGCGGCGTCCGGGCTCAGGAACAGCGCGAACAGTTGCGGCAGCAAGCCGCGCCCGAGCGTATCGACCACGCCCACGATCAACGCACCGACGGCGGCCCCCGGCACCGAACCGATACCGCCGATGACCACCACCACGAAGGCCAGGATCAGCACGTCGTCGCCCATGCCGGCCTGCACCGCCACCAACGGTCCCAGCATGATGCCGGCCAATGCCGCCAGCACCAGGCCGAAGCTGAACACCAGGCGAAACAGCAAACGGATGTTGATGCCCATCGCCGTGACCATTTCCAGGTTGTTCGAACCGGCGCGCACCCACATGCCGAGCCGGGTGCGGTTGATCAGGAAATACAAGCCGATCGCCACCACGATGCCGACCGCCATCACCAGCAGGCGGAAGCTCGAATACGGCAAGCCGAACAACATCACCGGACCGGCAAATGCCGCCGGCATGTTCAGCGGCAGCGGTTGCGGCCCCCAGATCATGCGCACGCCGTCATTGAAGATCAGGATCAGCGCGAAGGTGGCCAGCACGTGCACCATGTGGTCCTTCTTGTAGAGCCGCCGGAACACCAGCCACTCCAGCAAGAAGCCGAGCGCCGCCGTCAGCGGCAACGCGCCCAGCAGGCCGAGCCAGAACGAACCCGTGGCGCCGGCAATGCACGCGGCCAGGTAAGCGCCGATCATGAAGAAACTGCCGTGCGCCAGGTTGACGAAGTTCATCACGCCGAAGATCAGCGTCAATCCCGAGGCGATCAGGAACAGCATGACGCCGAACTGCAGGCTGTTGAGCACCTGCTCAAAAATCAGATTGGCCAAGATCGTCCCTTATTGCATCTTGCATTCGCCGACATAAGCGTCGACGTGGTCGCTCATGAGCGTCTGCGTCATGTTGTTGGTGTACTTGCCGTCGGCGCCTTTGGTGATCACGCGCGCATACTGGTTCTGGATCGGGTAATGATTGGCGGCGAACTTGAAGCTGCCACGCACCGATTTGAAATTGGCGACCTTGAGCGCGGCAATCAGCGCTTCACGGTTTTCCACCTTGCCGCCAACGGCCTTGACGGCGCTGTCGATCAACATGGCGGCGTCATACGCTTGCGAGGAATACATCGACGGCTGATGGCCGTATTCCTTGACGAAGGCGGTGACGAACGCGCGGTTCTGTTCGTTCGGCAAATCGGACGACCATTGGCCGGTATTGGCCACGCCTGCCAGCAGATCGCCGTTGGACAGCATCTGCTGGTCGGCATCGTAGGCGGGCATCACGCGCACGATCTTGGGATCCATACCGGCAGCCGCATATTGTTTGACAAAGTTGACGCCCATGCCGCCCGGCAAGAAGAAATACACAGCGTCGATATTGGCGGCGCGCAGCTGGGCGATCTCGGTGGCGAAATCAAGCTGACCCAGTTTGGGGAACAATTCCAGCGCCGGCTCTTTTTTCAGGAAGCGCTTGAAACCGGCCGACGCATCCTTGCCGGCCGGGTAATTCGGCGCGATCACGGCAACGCGCTTGTAGCCCTTGTCGGCCATCAGCTTGCCGGCCGCTTCATGGGTCGCATCGTTCTGGTAGCTGGCGCTGAAAAAATACGGCGAACAGCCGGCGCCGGCAAATTGCGCCGGACCGGCATTGGCGCTGATCACCACGGTCTTGCTGGCGAACGCAGCGGGCGCCACGGCCAGCAGGATGTTGGAGTAGACGAAGCCGGTCAGGATGTCGACCTTCTCGCGTTTGAGCAGACGATCGGCGCCTTGCTTGGCGGCGTCCGGGCTGAACTGATCATCCACCGTGATGACTTCGGCGCGCACGCCGCCGAGCTTGCCGCCCAGCGTCTTCAGCGCCAGCGTGAAGCCGTCGCGTTCATCGACGCCGGGGGCACTGGCCGGGCCGCTCAAGGTGGTCAGGAAGCCGATCTTGACGACCTCCGCCGCCTGCGCGCCGATTGCCATCGACAGCAGGACTGCGCCTGCGATTGTGGTGATTCGATTCATGCCAAAACTCCCCAAAAGTGGATGAAAGATACATGGTGAAAAGCAAACTGCATTGCAGAGACAAGCGCTGGTCGGTACCCGCCGTCACCCCCGGCTATCGGCCTTGGACAAAAACGCGTCTGCAAAAAAATCCGTTTCGGGCAAACCGCAACTGCCGGTGAAATCGCGCCGTGCCGATTCAACCACCACCGGCGCACCGCAGGCATACACCTGGTATTGCTGCATATTGGGAATGTCTTGCATGACCGCCTGGTGCACGAAGCCGCTGCGCCCGCTCCAGCCGGAGGTGCCGCCCGCTTCCGACAGCACCGGTACATAGTCGAACCACGCCAGGCGCTTGGCCCAGTCGCGGCATAGTGCATCCATGTATAGATCGGCCGGTTTGCGTCCTCCCCAATAGAGACGCATCGGGCGCTTGTTATTGTTGGCAATCGCTGCTTCGACCAGTGCTTTGATCGGAGCAAATCCCGTGCCACTGGCCAGTAGAATGACAGGGCTGGCGCCATCGCGCAAATAGAAATTGCCGCCCGGTCCTTCCAGCTGCAAGATTTCGCCGGCCTGCAAGGCGCCGAACACGCGGTCAGTGAACAGGCCGCCCGGCAAATGGCGCACATGCAGTTCCAGCACACCCTGACCGGCCGCCGCGTGGGTCGCCATGGAATAGCTGCGGCGCTGGCCGTCGGCCAGCAGCACATCGACATATTGGCCGGCCTGGTAAGCCAGCGCGGCGCCTTCGCAATGCAGCTGCAGCACCGCGACATCGGGCGCGGCGCGCGTGATGGCGGCGATCTTCGCCTGCATTTTCTGCACTGCCGGCGCAACCTCTTCTTGCGCTGCAGCAGCCATGCCGACTTCAACCCGGCCGGCCACCACACGTACCGGGAAACTGCGCACCGCTTCGGTCACCGGCGCACAGCGCGGCGCGCCGCTGCGGATATCGAACAAGCCCTGGTGCAGCGGACACTCGACGCAGCCGTCCTCGACATAGCCGTCGGACAGCCTGGCGTTGCCGTGGGTGCACAGGTCTTTCAGCGCAAACAATTCTTCGCCGAGGCGAAACACCGCCACCGGCTGGCCGCCGGCCATGGCCGCAGCAACTTCTCCGTCGGCAAAATCGTCGGCATTGCCGACATCGAACCAATCGCTCATGGCATTCCTCAGATCGGCGTCGCCAGCAGGGTCGCCACGCGCAGCGTGTCGTAAATCACGCGGCGCTGGGCATAGCGCCAGCCGGCCGCAGTCCTGACCACGCGGTCCAGATAGCGCCCGGCCTGATACACGAAGGACTCGCCGTTTTGCAGCGTCTGGATCACCACGTAGCTTGATTCGGCTTCGACGGTATTGTCGTCCAGCGCCTTGAACACCAACCCGGACGTCATGTGGCGATAGGTGTGGTCTTCATAGATGTTGGCATGGCGCAGCGACAGCACGCGATCGCGCAGCATCTTCTTGCTGTCGCAATAGATGATGCCGATCGGCAGGCCGGCGTCGGCATTTTCGCGCGGCACGATTTCGTACAGGCAGTCGTCGGTGAAAAATTCCGGCCAGTCTTCCAGGCGATCGTTGTCGAGCGCGTGGATATAGCTTTCCTGCAATTGGTGAAGCTCAAACCACAATGTCATTTTTTCCATCTTGTTTTCCTCGCTTACGCTTTCTCGATGCTCTCGAAACCCATCAGCTTTTGGTAGCCGAGCCAGAACTTGCGGATCAGGCTTTCGGTGATCAGCGTGTCTTCCTGGTCGGGGTTGTCGCGCGCCATGTCCATCACCGAACAGTCATTCGGATCGCGCGCGGTGCCGCGCTGCACCAACTCGGTGGCTTCGGTGTCTTCCATCGAGATGTAGCCGGCTGGCCCCACCAGGTTGGCTTGCTTGATGCGCAGTGCGCGCAGTTCCGGGGTGTCGTCGGCATAGCCGAAGAAATGGAAAATCAGCTCGAAGTTGCTCGGCCCCTTGGGCAGCAACTGACGCGCCACCAGCGTGTTGTGGATCTGTTGCACCACCAGCTGCGGGAAGATCGGCTGGATGTGGTTGGTGGTCATCTCCTCGTATTCCTGGATCTGGCCAAGCACGGACGGATCTTCCAGCGCGAAGCCTTCGTCGAAGGAACGGATCGCCTGTTCTTTGTAAGCATCCGAGGTTTCGACCTCGTTCTTGGTGGCCGTGATGATGCTATGCAGGCCGTGGTGCTTGTCGGCGATGGAGCGCGCCTTCATGCCCACGCGGAAGATGTTGAAGGTGGTATGGAACAGGTGCAGCAAACTGGCGTGGTAGGGATCCTTGACGTTTTCCAGGTACAGCTTCCAGTTCGACTTCGAATACTGGCGCGTGCAACCAAGGTAGACGATGGGCTTGTGGAAGATGCGATCGATCCATGGACGCATTTCGGCGCCGATGTAGTCGGCCAGCGGCTCGACGGTGGCGCTGAAGCTGGCGAACACCAGGCCGCGATAGCTTTCCACGCGCAACTGGCGCAGGCCGTGGCATTTCGGATCGAAGTCCTTGGCCATGCCGGCCGCGCCCTTCTGGCCGCGACGGAACGGTACCCCCAGCAGGTTGCCGCGCGTGTCGAAGCTCCACTGGTGATAGGCGCAACTGTGCGAGGTGGCGTTGCCACGCGGCGTACGGCAGACGATGGCGCCGCGATGCGCGCATTTGTTGACCCAGGCCGCCAGTGCGCCGTCTTCGGTACGCGTCACCACCACCGGCGTGTCGCCGACGAAGGTGCTCTTGAAATCGCCGTTGTTGGGAATCTCTGCTTCCAGCGCAAGAAAATTCCAGGTCTCGCCGCGGTAAATGCGCTCCTGCTCCAGGTCATAGACCTCTTGCGAGCTATATACTTTGTAAGGTGTGCGCGAGCCATCCGTGCGCGGGAACTGCAGCAAGGGTGCGTAGCCTTCCTGCTCAAGCCGGGTAGTAGTGTTCATGAAGCGTATCCTCATTCCTGGGTAAACACCGGGCGATACCTCGCTCAGTAGATGCCCCATCATAGGGATTGCACCGGCGCCGCAATATCCGCCAATTGCATGCTTGCACCTCGCCGCTATCCGTTTTTTGCACGGCCGCCGCCCGTTGCCGCAGCGACAGTATTGATTGCTGCACCGCACCCTCAACGCGCTCCTGCTGTTATACCCAATAGGTATGCAAGGTATCGAATTCGGTCTTGGACAGGGCCGCCGCTTTATTCCTATGATTCGGCAAACAACCTGAAACCGGATCCTTACCTTGAGCCTGTCACCCACCCATATCGAAACCGTCGAAGTCATGTTGCTCGACGTCCCGACCATCCGGCCGCACCGCCTGTCGATGACCACCATGCATCGCCAGACGCTGGTGCTGGTGCGCATTACCGGCAATGACGGCGTCACGGGCTATGGCGAAGCGACCACCATCGGCGGCCTGGCGTATGGAGAAGAAAGTCCGGAGAGCATCAAGGTCAACATCGACACCTACCTGACGCCCCTGCTGCTCGGCGCCGACACCAACCAGGTCGCGGCGCGCATGCAAACCCTGGCCGACAACGTGCAGGGCAATCGCTTCGCCAAATGCGCGATTGAAACAGCGCTGTTCGACGCCCAGGCAAAACGGCTGGGCGTGCCGCTCAGCACCTTGTTCGGCGGACGCGTGCGCAGTGCGCTGCCGATCGCCTGGACGCTGGCCAGCGGCGACACCGCCCGCGATATTGAAGAAGCAGAAAAAATGCTGGCGCTGCGTCGGCACAATATATTCAAGCTGAAGATCGGCGCCCGTCCGGTGCGTGCCGATGTGGCCCATGTCGCCGCCATCAAGCGCGCCATCGGCGAGCGCGGCAGCGTGCGCGTGGACGTCAACCAGGCCTGGAGCGAAGCCGACGCCATGCTCGGCATGCAATTGCTGGAACAGGCCGGCGTCGATCTGGTGGAGCAACCGATCGCAGCGGCCAACATTGACGGCCTGCGCCGCCTGCGCGACAAGAACCGCATCCCACTGATGGCCGATGAAAGCCTGCATGGCCCGGCCGATGCCTACAAGGTGGCGCACTGCGGCGCTGCCGACGTGTTCGCGGTAAAAATCACGCAGTCGGGCGGACTGGTCGGTGCGCAACAAGTAGCGGCCATCGCCGCCGCCGCCAATATCGACCTGTATGGCGGCACCATGCTGGAAGGCGCCATCGGCACCATGGCGTCGGCGCACTTGTTTGCCACCTTCGCCAACCTGGCCTGGGGCACGGAATTGTTCGGGCCGCTGCTGCTGACCGAAGAAATCCTGGCGACGCCGCTGCGCTATGAAGATTTTTCGCTGCTGTTGCCCGAGACGCCGGGATTGGGCATCACGCTCGACGAAGACCGCATCAACTTCCTGCGTCGCGACAAGAAATCCGGCACCACGGTGTCGCTGCCCTGAAGACAGCAGCGACGACGATTTGATCAATCAACGATTACACTGAACAGGAGACAACATGCTGTTTAAGGTCACAATGGATGTGCAACTGCCGCACGCCATGCCCAAGGAAACCGCCGATGCGCTCAAGAGCAAGGAGCGCGAACTGGCCCAGAGCCTGCAACGTTCCGGCAAATGGCGCCACTTGTGGCGCGTGGTGGGACGCTACGCCAATATCAGCATTTTCGATGTCGCCAGTGCGACCGAATTGCATGACTTGCTGCTGAGCCTGCCGCTATTTCCGTACATGAAAATCGAAGTCGAAGCGCTGTGCCGCCATCCTTCTTCGATCCACGACGACGAACGCTGACATCATGCATTGATAGGGCTTACGCAAAACTGTTCTGGCTAGGTGTGCTGACGAAGACAGTACGGTTGTACGGCTAGGAAGCACAACGACGCCAGGGCAGTTTTGCGTAAGTCCTCATTTACAAGCAAGCCAAAAGCCAACCAGAGACAGAGAAGAGAGACCAGCATGGACAAGAAAACCATAGACGCTGTACTGCAAAAAATCGAAAGTACCGAAACCGGAGAAGGAAACAGCCGTGTCAAAACGATTGTCAACCGCATTGTGCGCGATCTGTTCCACACGATGGAAGAGCTTGATGTCCAGCCTGAAGAATTTTGGTCTGCCGTTCATTATCTGACTGCGGCAGGACAATCCGGCGAATACGGCCTGATCGCCGCCGGCCTCGGCTTCGAACACTTCCTCGACCTGCGCATGGATGAGGCGGAAGCGCGCCTGGGCATCAACGGCGGCACCCCGCGCACCATCGAAGGTCCGCTGTACGTGGCGGGCGCGCCGGAGCAAAACGGTTTCGCGCGCCTCGACCAGGATCCGCAACCGGGCGAGACTCTGTTCATGCAAGGCCAGGTACGCGACATGGACGGCAAGCCGCTGGCGCATGCGCTGGTGGAAGTCTGGCATGCCAACCATCTGGGCAGTTACTCCTTCTTCGACCCCAGCCAGACGCCGTTCAATCTGCGCAGCAGCATTCGCACCGATGCCGAAGGTCGTTACCGTTTCCGCAGCCGCGTGCCGGTCGGCTACAGCGTGCCGCCGGGCGGCGCGACCGATCAGTTGCTGCAAAAACTGGGCCGTCATGGGACCCGCCCTGCGCACATCCACTTCTTCATCTCGGCACCCGGCCATCGCAAGCTGACCACGCAGATCAACATCGCCGGCGATCCTTACCTGTGGGACGATTTTGCCTTCGCCACCCGCGAAGGCCTGGTGCCGGAACTGACGCATGTGACCGATGCGGCAGCCATCCGCAAGCATGAAGTGGATGCGCCGTTCTACTCCATCGACTTCGACTTTGCGCTGCATGCCGAGCAAGCTGATTTACCGAAGGCCGACATCCAGCGCGACCGCGCCAGCGCCGGACAGTAAGCCAAGCAAAAAATAGCAGGCCATGACGACGCATGGCCTGATTTTTTTCATCCGACACATTCTGCACAACATGCCATGATCAGCAAGCAAACAGCATCGATGTCTTACAGCCTGGAAGGACCGTACGATGCGCCGGTATTGATGTTTTCCAATTCGCTCGGCACCACCATGTCCTTGTGGGAGAGCCAGGCGCGCGAGCTGCGCGCGCACTATCGCATCCTGCGCTACGATACCCGCGGCCATGGTGAGAGTCCCGGCGCCGACCAGACGCTGACACTGGCGCAACTGGGCCGGGATGTACTGGACCTGCTCGACCAGCTCAAATTGGACAAGGTCAATTTCTGCGGCATTTCCATGGGCGGCATCATCGGCCTGTGGCTGGGCATTCATGCCGGCGACCGGCTGCAACGTTTGATCGTCGCCAATTCGGCCGCCCGGATCGGCAGCACCGAGGGCTGGCTCAGCCGCGCGGCGCAGGTGGCCGGGCATGGCATGGATGGCGTTGCCGACGGCGCTGCTGCGCGCTGGTTCACGCCCGAGTTCATCAGTCGCGCACCGGTGCTGGTGGACGCCATGGTGAATGACTTGCGGCATTGCTCGCCGCGCGGTTACGCCGCTTGTTGTACGGCGCTTGCTGCGGCCGATGTGCGTGAGCAGCTGGAGCGCATCGAAGCGCCGACACTGATTGTTGCCGGCCGCCATGATCCTGTGACCACGGTCGACGATGCGCGCCTGCTGCAAGAACGGATCGCCGGCGCCGACTATCTGGAACTGGCCGCATCGCATTTGTCCAACGTCGAAGCGAGCGCGGACTTCACTGCCGGCCTGGCCGGGTTCCTGGCTTAGAACATGTTTGCGATCTTACTGCGAGGCCGTGATCCGGCGTCGATCAGTCGCTGTGGTGCGCTGCCTGTTGTTGCACGATATGCGCAGCGGTCGCACGCAGTTGCGCCAATAGGACGGAGCGATCGTTGACGCGAAAATTCATGATCACGGGCGAGAACACGCCCTTGTTCACCAACGGTCGATACACCACATCAGCGCGATGCAAGCCCTGCACCGAACGCGGCACCAGTGCCACGCCGACCCCTGCGGCGACCAGGCCGATGGCGGTTTGCATCTCGTTGGCCTCCTTGACGATGCTCGGCTTCATGCCGCGGCTGGAGAAGATTTCCAGCACCTGGTCGGCATAGCTGGGACGCGGCCGGGCCGGATAAAGGATGAATTTTTCCTCAGCCAATTGCGCCAGGCTGACCTTGTTCTTCTTGAGCAAATGATGGCCCAGCGGAAAGACCGCCATCAGCGGTTCTTCGATGATGGTCTCGCAGATGATGTCGGGGTCCTTGATCGGCAGCCGGCCGAAGCCGACATCGATGCGCCCGGACTTGAGCGCTTCGGCCTGTTCCATGGTCATGAGCTCGGAGAAACCGATTTCGATCTCCGGCAGCTCGGCGCGAAAGCGTTTGATCAGCTCCGGCAGCACGCCATATAGCGCCGACGGCACGAAACCGATGTTGAACCAGTGTTGCTGTCCCTTGGCGATGCGGCGCGTACCTTCCTCGATCTGGTCGAGGCGCGACAAGACTTGCACGGTCTGCTCGTAAAAGAACTTGCCGGCCATGGTCAGCGCGATCGGCCGCGAAGCGCGGTCGATCAGCTCGGCGCCGACGAGTTCTTCCAGTTGGCGGATCTGTCGGCTCAGCGGCGGCTGGGCAATATGCAGCAGCTCGGCAGCCCGGCTGAAACTGAGCGTGCTGGCGACGGCGTTGAAATACTTGAGATGGCGCAGTTCCACTATACCTCCAGAGCATACGGTGATGCCGATTTGATATTGTACGTTTTGCAGGCATCCGCATAAAATCGAACTGCCGCGCGAACGATAACAAAAACTGCAGCAGACGGCGAGCGACCGATCACGAAATAAGATAAACAGGACTGACGCAAAACTGTTCTGGCCACGCGTGCTGACGAAGACAGTACGGTTGTACGGCCGAAGCACAACGACGCCAGGGCGGTTTTGCGCAAGTCCTAATCAATCCAGGAGACAGACATGGAGAAACAAGATCCACAGCGCAATGCGACGCCCCCCTCAGGTGCGCCGCGGTCGCATCAGCGACGCCATTGCGGGCATGAAAATTGCTGACATTACGCTGATTGTTGCGCCCGTGCGCATGCCACATCCGGCAACACCCGGTCTCTCTCGTCCTCCCATCCCCTACGGCGGGACATCGTTAAGAGGTTAACATGCAGAACCTAAGCCACTCGCTCAGCCTGGCGCCACTCTATCGACATCGTGTTTTCCAGTCGACCAGAAAAGTGGATTGCCATGCCCAGGTCGCCAATGAATTGTCGGAGCACGATTTGTTCTGGAAAGGCGACGATGTCGATACCGTGCTGTTCAAGGCGGCAATCCGGCAGTTGCAGATTTTCATGCTGAAGTACGGCGCCGAAGTGATCGTGCGACCGCGCCTGTTCGATGGTTTTGCGCTGGTCCACATGACCTTGAGCGGTACCGCAGAGATTGAAGCCGACGGCCAAAAAGTGTGCATCCCGCAAGGCAAGACCGCGCTGATTGCACCAAAACGGAATTTGCGCCTGTGGTGGCAAGCCGGCTCGGAACAACTGATTTTGAAAGTGCCGCTGGCCTTGTTCGATGAATTGAGCGCACAGACGCAAACCGGCCCGGCCAACATGCCCTCGCTATTCATGCTGCCCGAACACGCGGTGCCGCATTGGGACATGCTGGTGCAGTCGCTGCTGCGCGTGCTGGCGCTGCCGGGCCAGGACGACGGCCATAGCGCCTGGATCAATCACTTCGAACGCGGTGCCGCACAGTTCCTGTTGTCGCAACTGAGCTCGGCCTACAAGCCCGGCCCGACCATTGCCGGGGTCGCTGCCGATGAGTCCGCCGACGGCCTGGTCGGCGCAGGCAAGCTACAGCGCCTGGACATGCTGGAGAAATACATCAAGACGCGCCTGTGCGCACCACTGGCGCTGGCTGACCTGGCCAATGCGGCCGGCGTCAGCGTACGCGCCCTCAACGCGCTGTGTCATCAGCATCATGGCGTCGCGCCCATGGATCTGCTACGCAATATCCGCCTCGACGCCGCGCGCGAACGCCTGCTCACGCAGCCCGATGCCAACATCACCGACACCGCTTTCGAGTTCGGCTTCGGCCACCTGGGTCGCTTCTCGGCTTACTATCGCGAACGTTTCGGCGAGCTGCCCAAGCAGACCCGGGTCTGCGCGCGCTGAGGTCCCGCCCTTGGCGCCACCCTGACCAAGACGGCATCGCATGGATGCCGTCTTTTTTTCGTCCTCGTGCAGCAAGAAACGGATAAAGCGCGCCTGCGCATCTGCAAGCGCCGGATATTTGTTTAACCGCCTGCACACTAAGATCATCGCAACGACACGCTGCGCACGACGCCGGCGAGGTCCCCGCCCCGGTTGCCTGCCTGCTGCGCCATGCAGGCAGGCACGAACACATCTCACGGATATGCATGACATGAGTTCCCACTACTTTCGCTCGATACAATTCAAGGTCACGCTGGCGTTTGTCTTGTGCGTGGCCATCCTGTTCAGTCTGGGCGCCTGTGCCATCACCGTCACGCGCGCCATGCTGCACGAGCTCACGGCCTTGCGTTCGCTGTCGCCGCAGGCAAACACGGTTGCCGTGCAAGTACAACAACTGGCGACCTTGCTGAACTGGAGCGCGATCGGCCTGATGAGTGCCGGCGCCGTCGTCGCGCTGCTCGCTGCCCGTCATTTGATCACGGTCGTCTGCGGCGGTCTGCACCGGCAAACCGGGAAGTTCGGCGAGATGGCGTCCTTCCTTGATTTTTCGAAACGCTCGGCCAGCCCACGCAAGGATGAATTCGGCACCTCGGCACGCGCCTTCGACGGCTTCCTGCAACGCGTCGAAGACGTGGTGGTCGGCGTGGTCCACGCCACCGGCTCGGTGGCGATGGCGACACGCGAAATCGCCGCCGGCAATATGGACTTGTCGATCCGCACCGAACAGCAAGCGGCGTCGCTGGAACAGACCGCACACAACATGCGCGACCTCACCGAAACCGTACGCCGCAACAGCGACAATGCGCTGCGCGCCAACACCCTCGCCGACGACGCCACCACGCTGGCCTTGTCGGGCAGCAAGGCGATGCAAACCATGAGCGACACCATCGCCAGGCTGGCTCAAAGTTCCCGGCAGATCTCCGAGATCACGGCGTTGATCGACGGCATCGCATTCCAGACCAACATCCTTGCGCTCAACGCGGCAGTGGAAGCGGCACGCGCCGGCACCCAGGGGCGCGGCTTTGCGGTAGTCGCCAGCGAAGTGCGCAGCCTGGCGCATCGCTCGTCGACTGCCGCGAAAGAAATCAAGACACTCATCGATGCCTCGGTGGACATGGTGCAAGACGGCTTGCGCCAGGCGCAGGACGTCAGGAGCACGGTCGACAAGGTGCAGCAATCCATCACCGCCGTGTCGGACATCGTCGGCGCGATCAGTGCCGGATCGGTGACACAACGCCACGATATCGAGAAGATCGGTGTCGCCATTGCGCAGATGGACCAGACCACCCAACAGAATGCGGCGCTGGTCGAACAAGTCGCCGCGGCGGCGCAGTCGCTGGAAGAACAAGCCGGCCGACTCAAGCACACGGTGTCGGCGTTCAAGGTGTCGGATGCGCTGCTGCATCAACCCGCGCCGGCGACCTCCCTCCGGCTCACGATGGCCTGATCGCTTACGCAATCATGTTCGCGCCGCGCGTGCAGGCGTTGGATACGCTCGCCGTTTTTGTTCCCTCCGCCCTGCTTTCGCCGGCTATTCCGCACCATAAAAATCACATTTTGCACCGCCGTGCATCGTCGCGAAAACCTGCGTAAAAAACGGATATTGGCGCATGACGAACGTGCAAGCGGTGGATATTTTTCACGCCGCGATTTAAATAAGATCGCTCCGACAAGAGATGAAGCGGCGCAGGAAAGCACGCGTCGACAGAACAGAAATCCTTGCACAACGCGACATCGGCACAGGGAGACCAGGACCGGTCGGGACACCACGGCGGCGCAGCGCAAAGCACCACAGCGGCGTCAATACATTGACTTTGCAATTTCATTCAAACGGGGAAGACCATGAACAAGTTAGTCTGCAGCACTTTTGCATTGCTCGGCATCGCCTGCTCCCAGCAGGCGCTGGCGCAGAGCCAGGTAACGATCTACGGCATCATCGACACCGGCGTGGTCTACACCACCAACGCCAACGCCGCCGGCAACTCGGCGCTCAAGATGCCCAGCCTGACCGCCTCCTTTCCATCGCGCATCGGCTTCAAGGGCACCGAAGACCTGGGCGGCGGCCTGCAGGCCCTGTTCGTGCTCGAATCCGGTTTTGCGGTCGACACCGGCGGCATGGGCCAGGGCAATCGCCTGTTCGGCCGCCAGTCCTTCGTCGGTCTGAAAAACAACTACGGCACCGTGATGCTGGGCCGCCAGGTCAACATGACTTACCTGGTCACCGCCAAGTCCGACGTGATGGGACCGAACATCTTCTCAATCAGCAGCATTGATTCGTATATCCCGAATGCGCGCAGCGACAACGCCATCGGCTACCTCGGCACCTTCTCCGGCGTCACCGTCGGCGCCACCTACAGCTTCGGCCGCGACACCTCAACTGCCGGCGGCGCCAGCGCCACCAGCTGCGCAGGTGAAGTTGCCGGCAACGCCAAGGCCTGCCGCCAGGTCACCGCGATGCTGGCCTACGACAGCCAGAGCTTCGGCGTGTCGAGCTCCTACGACATCATGTACGGCAACACCGGCGCCTCCAACGGCCTGAGCAGCAGCGACAATACCGACCAGCGCGTGACCCTGAACGGCTACGCCATGCTGGGCAGCGCCAAGCTCGGCATGGGCGTGATGGATCGCAAGACGCGCGCAGCGGCGGCGGTCAATACCAATTCCGATTTGTATTACCTGGGAGTGTCGTATCCGCTCAGCACGGCATTGGTGCTGGACGCGCAGATGGCGCGTTTGAATATCAAGGGATCGGCCAACAAGTCGACGCTGTCGGTGGCGCGGTTGACCTACAACCTGTCCAAGCGCACCGCGCTGTATACCTCGCTGGGTTACATGAAGAACGGCGGCACCGCGGCCATCCCTCTCGATGTCGGCGGCACCGTCGGCACCGGCATGAATCAGTTCGGCGTGATGACTGGCGTCCGTCACACCTTCTGATGTTGTAGGCGTCCTCGGTCTTGAGGCGGCGGCGCATGTGTGGGCAACCATGCATGCGCCGTTTTTCATGCAGGCTTAAAACGCCCCGACGTAGTTCTCCGCCAGCGCCGTGGACAAGGCGCGCGAGTTGACCACGTTGTCGAGTTCAGCGCGCTGTATCTGTTGCTGGAACGGCGAAGCGTCGGCGAAGGTGTGCAGCATGCTGGTCATCCACCACGAGAAATACTCGGCGCGCCAGACCCGCTTGAGCGCGTTCGCGGTATAGGCATTGAGCTGCTCGCTGCTGCCCTTCTTGTAAAAATCGTCAAGCGCACGCGACAACAACTTCACATCGCCGATCGCCAGGTTCATGCCCTTGGCGCCGGTCGGCGGTACGATATGCGCGGCATCGCCGGCCAGGAACAGACGGCCATGCTGCATCGGCGTCGACACGAAGCTGCGCATGCCGATGATACCCTTCTGGAAAATCTTGCCTTCCTTGAGACGCCATCCATCGCTGCTTTCCAGGCGCGTGTGCAACTCGTTCCAGATGCGATCGTCGGACCAGTTGTTGACGTCATCCTTGGGATCGCACTGAAAGTACAGCCGTTGCACCGTCGGCGAGCGCGTGCTCACCAGTGCAAAGCCGCGTTCGTGTTGCGCGTAGATCAGCTCATCCGAGGACGGCGCCGATTCCACCAGGATGCCGAACCAACCGAACGGATAAATGCGCTGGTAATCGTTGCGTACGGTGTCGGGAATCTGCGGCCGCGAGACGCCATGGAAGCCGTCGCAGCCGATCACGAAATCGGCCTGCAATTGTTGCACCTGCCCGCCATGGGTAAAGCTGACCGAAGGCGTCTCGCCCTGCACATCCTTGGGCACAACGTCGCTGACGTCGAACAGCAATTGTCCCTGCGCCGCCAGTCTCGCTGCCACCAGGTCCTTGATCACTTCATGTTGGGCATAGACGGTGATGGCGCTGCCGGTCAGTTCGGTCAGGTCGATGCGATGACGACGACCGCCGAAGGCCAGCTCGATGCCGTGGTGCAAGGCGCCTTCCTTGCGCATGCGCTCGCCGACGCCGGAGGCCGTCAGGATATCCATGGTGCCCTGTTCCAGAACGCCGGCACGGATGGTCGCTTCGACATCGGCGCGGCTACGGCTTTCCAGCACCACCGACTCGATGCCTTGCAGATGCAATAGATGGGACAACAACAAACCGGCGGGGCCGGCGCCAATGATGGCTACTTGGGTGCGCATGGCGTATCTCCTGTTGGCAATCTTTTTTGTATGCCTGCATCGTAGTCCGCAGCGGGCCAGGAAAGAATGGATGAATCCATAAATTGCTTGTACTATTTTGACACTCACAATTCTTCCGCAGGTATCCGCATGGCAAGCAGGAAGCCCACCACGCAGGCAAGCGAAGTTCCACAGTTCTCGCTGTACGGCGAGGCCACGCACAGCGACAACGCCGAGTTCGTGCATATAGAACTGATAGAAACGCGCAGCCGCATCCACGACTGGCATATCGCTCGCCACACGCATCGCGGTCTGTTTCAGGTACTTTTTTTAATGTCCGGCCATGTACGCGCCGAGGTTGAAGACGAGGTATGGGAGCACGACGGTCCGGTGGTCATCACGCTGCATCCTTCAGTTGAGCACGGTTTCGATTTTTCGGAAGAGGCGCTCGGCTTTGTGTTGACGGTGGATCAGAACGTGGTGTTTTCGGTAGGCGAGCGCAAGGATGCCGGTTTGCACAGCGATATTTTTTCGGCACTGTTCCTGCAGCCGCTGGCGATTGATTTGTCGGGCGTGCCGGAGATCCGTGAACGCATCGAAGCCATCCTGCGCCACCTGATCGCCGAATCAGCATGGCCCTTGTTCGGCCACACGCTGATGCTGGAGTGGCTGGCGCGCAGCGTGCTGTTGTTGCTGGTGCGACTGGAGGCGGATCATCGCTCGGCGGACTTGTCGGGCCGCAACGATTTTGAATTGTTCAGCCGTTTTCGGAGCTTGGTGGAGGCGCATTACAAAGAGCAGTGGCTGGTGGGAGCTTATGCGAATCAGTTGCATGTGACGCCGAGTCGCCTCAACCGCCTGTGTCTGAAGCTGGCGGGACAGTCGGCGTTTGACATGACGCAGCATCGCCTGATGCTGGAGGCGTGTCGCAAACTGACGTATGTGCCGTCGAGTGTGGCAACGATTGCTTATGAGCTGGGGTTTCAGGATCCGGCTTACTTTAGTCGTTTGTTCAAGCGGCAGGTGGGGGTTTCGCCTAAGGCGTTTCGGAGGGAGAGTTTGAAGGGCTGAGGTTGTTTGCTTCTTCTTGTTGCTGGCTTCTTGCTGCGTTTTTTTCGGACTTTCATCTTGGGTAGCTGCTTCTTTTCTTTCTTCGGACTACCCTGCCGGGGGTAGCCCGGCGGCTACTCACTTTCTTTGCTTCGCCAAAGAAAGTGAGCAAAGAAAAGCGACCGCGATTCGCCGCCCCGCTACGCGGGATCCCCGTTGATGCCACGCACAAATCGGGAAGGGAAAAAAACGCGCTGCGCTCAGACAATTTTCCCTTCTCTTTCCGATTTATGCGCGTCACCAACGGCAGCTCATAAGCGGTAAGTGCCCAAGCTGCTCGCCTTCGGCATCGCGCTTTCTCACGTTCATCTATGTTTTTTAGTTCGTCGTCCCAGCGAATGCTGGGACCCAGTGACGTTGATGCACCGCTCAACCGTCGATACGACGCCGGGTTCCAACTTTCGTTGGAGCGACGGCGTTCATGAGGCCAGAGAAGGTAAACCACACCGTACCTGAGGGCGATGCGCAGCGAGCCCGTCGCGAAGTCCGCTTGCGAGTACCCGGGGGCGGCAGGTGCACATCGGATAAAGAGGGAAAATTTGTCTGAGCGCAGCGAGTTTATTTTTCCTCCCGATTTGCGCCTGCCGACGCCGGGAACCCCGCGCAGCGGGGCTACGAACCAGTTTTGTTGGAGCAGTGCTCCAACCCTTTCTTTACTTACTTTTCTTGGCGAAGCAAGAAAAGTGAGCGGCTGCCGTTTGCTGAAGCAGTGCTTCAGCCCCCCGGCATACCCAGGTCGTCCGAAGAAAGAACGTCATCAGTTACGCAATGCCACACACGTCGGAACAACAGCATCAGCCGAGCGCAACGCCTCCGTCCCCTACAACAACGCCCCCAACTCCACCTGAATCTTCAACATCGCCGGCAAACACCTCTCCACCATCTCCTCCAGCTTCATGCGCGCCGCATGCACACTGATGTTCATGGCCGCCACCACCTCGCCGCGAAAATTGCGTATCGGCACCGCCATGGTCCGCAAGCCCAGTTCCAGCTCCTGATCCACCAGGGCATAGCCCTGCTCGCGCGTACGCGCAATCTCCAGCGCCAGGCGCTCCTTGTTGACGATGGTGTGCGCGGTGATCTGCTCCGGTTGCAAGCGCTCCAGGAAATGCGCCATCTGCGCCTGCGGCAGATGTGCCAGCAGGACGCGGCCGTTGGCGGTGCAGAATGCCGGCACCCGCGTACCCGGCTGCAAGGTGGTGGACACCAGCCGCCCGGCGCTGACCGCCGCCACGCATACCAGCTGATCGTGATCGAGCACGCCGGCGGAGGCGGCTTCTTCCAGCGAATACGCCAGCCGATACAGCAACGGTTGCACGATGCGCGGCAATCTTGCCGAGTGCAGATAGGACTGGCCCAGGCGCAGGATCATCGGCGTCAATGAAAACAATTTCTGCTCATGCCGCACATAACCCAGATGCGCCAGCGTGATCAGGTAGCGACGCGCGGCAGCGCGCGTGAGGCCGGTACGTTGCGCCACTTCGGCGATGGTCAGGCGCGACCGCTCCTGATCGAAGGCGGCGATCACTTGCAGACCTTTTTCCAGGCCGGCAATCAGGTCGCGTTTGTGCGGCGCGGCAATTTCAGCGTCGGCGTCGTCTTGAGGCTCAGTCATCGCGATATCTGCATAAAATTGAACATTTGTGCGATTCTCGCACAAATAGGGCGAATATCGGACGTCGTCGCGCTCAGCGCGCTTGTTACGGGAGCGGTCCTTGCCTAAGATCCGGACAGAACAACACAACACGACACGTTATTCGCACAGCAATACTTGGCAGCGCTGGCGAAAAGCCAGCAAAGACCCCGTGTTGACCGCCTATTGTCAAGGAGACCCCATGAACTTCGACGCCGTCGAATCCGGTGTTTACCCGGAGCTGATTTACCCGCCCTACAAATCCACCGTCAAGCGCGGTCCGACGCAAGCGCCGCTGCGCATCAACGCCGCTGCCGCCACCACCACCAACCTGTTTGCTTCGCCCAAGCTGATCCTGCCGCACGACATGGACATGACTGCGCAAGGCCAGGGCGAGCCGCTCGGCGAAAAGATCGTGGTAACCGGCCGCGTGCTCGATGAAGACGGCAAGCCGGTGCACAATTCACTGCTGGAAGTGTGGCAATGCAATTCCGCCGGCCGTTACTGGCACAAGCGCGACCAGCACGACGCGCCGCTCGATCCCAACTTCACCGGCTTCGGCAAGATGCTGACCGACGACGATGGCCGCTATCGCTTCGTCACCATCAAGCCGGGACCTTACCCCTGGGGCAATCATCACAAGGCCTGGCGTCCTGCGCACATCCACTTCTCGATGTTCGGCAACGTGTATGCGCAGCGGCTGGTGACGCAGATGTATTTTCCCAGCGATCCGCTGTTCGAGTACGACCCGATTTTCCAGAGCATTCCCGACGCCGCGGCACGCCAGCGCCTGATTTCACGCTTCAGCCTGGAACAGACCGTCGACGACAAGATGCTGGGCTATGAATTCGACATCGTGCTGCGCGGACGCAACGCCACGCCGATGAGTCTTTAACGAATTGGGGAATACCATGACAAGCAAGATCACCACCTCACAAACCATCGGCCCCTTCCCCCATGAAGCCTGGCGCTGGGCTGTCGACATGACCGCCACCGTCGACAGCAACGCACCGAAAATCGTCGTCAAGGGCGCGATCTTCGACGGCGACGGCGTCGCCATCAATGACGCCTGGGTAGAATCCTGGATGCCCGACAGCGCGCCGCTCGAAAGCGCGCAGGCAATCCCCGGCTATCGTCGCGTGCCGAGCCAGGACGACGGCGGCTTTGCGCTACAGATCAGCATGCCGCAGGCGGCCGCCACCGGCAAGCCGGTCGCCTACGTCACCGTGTTTGCGCGCGGCCTCACCAAGCATCAGTTCACGGCGGTATTCCTTGAAGACGACGCCGGCCTGGCGCAGTCGGAGATCCTCGGCCAGGTGCCGCAGCAACGGCGCGACACGCTGATTGCAAAAAAACAGGCGGACGGCGCGTATCTGTGGAATATCAACATGCAGGGCGTGCAAGAAACGGTATTCTTCGACTACGCCTGAAACCTGTTCAAGAGGCCTTGAACAGGTTTCAGGTGCTTGATTTGGCCTACCCTGACGGCATGAGGGACTCGTGGAAAAGCCCACCGAGTTCCGCGTTTGCTTTATAACGATCCTTTCTGCGACATCCAACGGAGTCCATGTGAGCGTTTCCATATTCGACAGTTTCCTGACCACACCGGAAATGATCAAGGTCTTCGACGACACCGCCATCGTGCAGGCGATGTTCGATTTTGAAGCGGCGCTGGCCAATGCCGAAGCCGCCGAGGGGGTGATTCCCGAAGCCGCGGCGCGCACCATCGCCAGCGTCTGCAATGCCCAGCTCTACGACATCCCCGCCATCATCCAGGCCGGCCGCCGCGCCGGTGCGCTGGCGATTCCGCTGGTCAAGGAATTGACCAAGACCGTGGCACTCACCAATCAAGAGTCGGCCACCCACGTGCACTGGGGCAGCACCAGCCAGGACGTGCTCGATACCGCCATGGTGCTGGCCACGCGCGAAGCCTTGAAATTGCTCGACGACGGCCTCGGCGAACTGAGCAAGCAATTGCTGACGCTGGCCGGGCAACATTTGTCCACGCCGGTGCTGGCGCGCACACTGATGCAACCGGCCCAGGTCACCAGCTTCGGCTTCAAGCTGGTCGGCTGGGCCGCGCCGCTGGTGCGTGCACGCGAACAACTGCGCACGCAATCTGCACGCGCACTGCAATTGCAATTGGGCGGCGCGGTCGGCACGCTGGCGGTGCTGGGCGACAAAGGCCCGCTCGTGGTGCAGCGCATGGCTGCCGCCCTGGCGCTGAAAGTCGCCGACGCCGCCTGGCACACCCAGCGCGACGAGTGGATGCGGCTGGGCATGGAAGTCGCCGTGCTGACCGGCAGCCTGGGCAAGCTGGCGACCGACCTCAGCCTGATGGCGCAAGGCGAAATCGCCGAACTGGCAGAGCCCTCCGGCAACGGTCGCGGCGGTTCCTCCGCCATGCCGCACAAGCGCAACCCGGTATCGTCGATGATCGCGCTGGCCGCCGCCAACCGCGCACCGCAACACGCAGCAGCGCTGCTCGCAGCGATGGGCCAGCAACACGAACGCGGCCTCGGCAACTGGCAAGCCGAACTGGCCGAATGGCCGGCGCTGTTCCTCGGGGCCCACGGCGCCATCAAAGCCTTGAACGAGGCCTTCGCCGGACTGATCGTCGACACCCCGCGCATGCGTCGCAATATCGATGCGCTACAGGGACTTGTTTTTGCCGAAGCCGCATCGATTTACCTGGCCGGCGCCATCGGCCGTCCGAACGCACACGCGCTGCTGGAAAAACTCACGCAGCAGGCCGTCGCCACCCAGACGCATCTGGCCGAGGTGCTGATCGCCGCCATCAAGAACGATGCGCAACTAAGCCGGCAGATTGACTTGCGTCAGTTACAGGCGCTGTTCGACCCGGTGCAGGCGACCGGCTCTGCCCGCGCGCTGGCAGAACGCCAACTGAGCAACTTGCAGCAGAGCGTCAACGCTCATTAATCCAATTTCAACCACGAGACAAGCATGAGCTACGATCCCCTTGACCACGATTTCGAGCGCGGCATGCGCAACCGACGCAGCGTCCTCGGCGACGCCTGGGTAGACCGTTCGGTGAGCAACGCCACCAACTTCAACGGCGAGTTCCAGAACCTGATCACGCGTTTCGCCTGGAATGAAATCTGGGGTCGTCCCGGCCTCGACCACAAGACCCGCCGCATCATCGTGCTGGCGATCACGATTGCGCTGGGCCGCTGGGAAGAGTTCGAACTGCACGTGCGCGCCGGCCTGCTGGGCGACCCGGCCACGCGCCTGACACCTGACGAGATGAAGGAGGTACTGATCCAGTCGGCGATCTATGCCGGCGTACCGGCGGGCAACACCGCCTTCACCCACGCCCAGCAAATCCTGCGCGAAGTGGGCGAGCAAATCGGCTACGCCGTGGTGCCGATGAAACCGGCCGACAGCTTCCATTCCGGCATCGGCAAGGAAGGCCGCAGCAGCGGCGCGCCCTCGCTGCATTACAGCGTGCGCATGCCGCGCAACGGCAAGGCGCCGCGCCATACCATCGTGCTCAGCCACGCCATCGGCTGCGACCTGATGATGTGGGATGCGCTGGCCAACCAGCTGGCCGCCGATTGCAAGGTCATCGCTTATGACCATCGCGGTCATGGCAGTTCGGAAAAAGCCGACGGCCTCTACAGCATGGCCGAGCTGGCCGACGACGCCGCCCACCTGCTGCGCGACCTCGACACCGGGCCGGTGATCTGGATCGGCCTGTCCATGGGCGGCATGGTCGGCCAGGAACTGGCCTTGCGCCACCCCGCGCTGGTGCGCGCGCTGGTGCTGGCCAACACCACCTCGAGCTATCCCGAAATCGCGCAACTGGCTTGGCAGCAACGCATCGCCACCGTGCGCGAGCAAGGCATCGAAGCGATTGCCGATGCGGTGATGGGGCGCTACTTCCACGATCGCTTCCGCGCCGAGAATGCGTCCACGGTGACGCGCTTCCGCGGGCGCCTGACCAGCACCGACGCCGCCGGTTATGTCGGCTGCTGCAATGCGGTCGGCACGGTCGACACCACGGCGCGCCTTGGCGACATCCAGGCGCCGACGCTGGTGATCGCCGGCGAACTCGACCAGGGCACACCGCTGGCGATGTCGGAAACGCTGAGCAAGGGCATTGCCGGCGCCCGGCTGGCAGTGATCAACGATGCGTCCCACATCAGCGCGATTGAACAGCCGCAGGCGTTTGCGGCGCTGGTGACGGAGTTTATTGCGCAGCTGTAGCGTTCCCTCGCGCTGTCGTCAGATACTTTACGTCACTGGCTTCCAGCCTGTGCCGGAACGACGGCTTGTTTGTACTGTAGAGATAATTGATAGCTGCCACGGTGCCGGCGCGAACCGGGAGCCGGTGTCGTCACCTGCGCAGTCGCCAATATCTCCGGCCGTATATAAAAAGCCCGGTTCGCATCAAACGAGCCGGGCTTTTTTCGTCGCAACAAGTCAGACCGTCAGACGCCCGGATCCTTGAACTTCTCGACCTTGTCGAATTCAATATTGTAGAACTCGGCGCCGTGCTGCTCGGCCTTGCGGATATAGACGTTCTGCACCATGTCGCGCGTGCCGGCGTCGAGCGTGACCGGACCGCGCACGCTTTCCCAGCTCAGGCCTTTCATCGCCGCAATCAGCTTTTCGCCGTCGGTGTCGCCATTGGTTTTCTTGAGCGCCTCATACAGCAAATGCATGCCGTCATAGCCGCCGACCGAGTGGAAATTGGCGCGCATGCCCTTGTTGGCCTTGGCGATGCCATCCACGTATTCCTTGTTGGCAGGCGAAGGATGTGCAGCCGAATAGTGATGGCTGCTGACCACGCCGGCGGAGGCATTGCCGATGCTGGCCATCAGGTCGTCGTCGAGCACGTCGCCGGTGCAGATCAGGCGAATGCCCGCTGCCGCCAAGCCGCGCTCAGTGAATTGCTTGAGCACCGCCGCGCCTTCGCCGGAGGGCACGAACACAAACAGCGCTTCCGGTTTGGCATCTTTCACGCGTTGCAGAAATGGCGCGTAGTCGGGATTGCGCAGCGGCGCGCGCAGGCTTTCGAGCACCTTGCCGCCGGCTTCGGTGAAGGTTTTGACGAACACCTTTTCAGCATCGATGCCGGGACCGTAGTCGCTGACGAAAGTCACCACGCTCTTGATCCTGTTCTTCGCCGCCCAGTTCGCCAGCGGCGCGGTGACCTGCGGCAAGGTGAAGCCGGTGCGTACGATGAACGGCGAGCGCTGCGGAATGATGGAGGTCGCTGCCGCCGTGACGATCATCGGCACCTTGGCCTGCGTGGCGATCGGGGCCGCCGCCAGTGCCAGCGGCGTCAGGCCGAAGCCGGCCAGCACCTGCACCTTGTCGCGCGAGACCAGTTCCTGCGCCAGGCGCTTGGTGACGTCGGGCGACAGGCCGCCATCGTCCTTCAACAGGATCTCGACCTTGCGGCCGGCCACGCTGTCGCCGTATTTTTGCTGATACAACTTGACCGCCGCTTCGATCTGGCGACCGGTCGAGGCGAACGGACCGGACATCGGCACGATCAGGCCGACCTTGACGGCATCGGCCGCGAAGGCCGACAGCGGCAGCACGCCGGCGGCCAGTGCAGCGCCGCCGAGCAAGATCTGGCGACGTTGGGTATTGATGGAATCAGGCATTTTGTCTCTCTCTTTTTAGTGATCAAACAAGTCAAACAGCTTATACGTCGAGCACCAGGAGGCCGCTTTTGGCGCGTGAGCAGCAAGGGGTGAACTGATCGTTGGCGGCGCGTTCTTCATCGGTCAGGTACAGGTCGCGATGGTCGGGCACGCCTTCCAGCACGCGCGTGAGGCAGGTGCCGCAGACGCCTTGCTCACAGGAGACCGGGATGTCGACGCCGTTATCGGCAAGGATCTTGATGACGGTTTCACCGGCCGGAATCGTCAACACCTGTCCGCTGCTGGCGATCTTGACGTCGAAGGCGGCATCGCCGTCGGTGGCGACCGGCGCGGCGCCGAAATATTCCAAATGTACCTGCGCTGCCGGCCAGCCTTTTTCCGTCGCCGTGTTGACCACGTGATCAATGAAGCCGCCCGGGCCGCAGACGTAGATATGGGTATCGGCATCTGGCGTGGCGATCATCTCGGCCAGCTTGAGCTTTTGTTCGTCAGCGCCGCTGTCGTAGTGATACACCACCTGGTCCGCAAAGGCCGATGCCGCGATGCGCGCGCGAAACGCAGTACGCTCGGGTGAGCGGGCGCAGTAGTGCATGGCGAATTCGGCACCGCTCGCGGCCAACCGTTCCGCCATGCACAGGATGGGCGTGACGCCGATACCGCCGGCCAGCAATAGTGTGCGCCGGGCTTGCGTGAGCGGGAAATGATTTCTCGGCGCACTGATGCTGAGCACATCCCCGACCTGGATGTCGCCATGCATGGCCAGCGAACCGCCGCGCGAGTTGGCATCGCGCAGCACGCCGATCTGGTAGCGATGGTTTTCGTGCGGCGGATTGCACAGCGAATACTGGCGCACCAGGCCCTCGCGTATGTGCACGTCGATGTGCGACCCGGCGCTGAAGGGCAGCAAGGCTTTGCCGTCGACGCCGGCCAATTCGAAACTGGCGATGTCTTCCGCTTCCTGGGTCTTGCTGATGACTGTGACTTGTAACTGGCTCATGGCGCTCTCTGCTAAAGCATGTCTGTGTTGCTGGTTGTGCCGGTGCTAATCACCGGCAACGCCGCCGGCGACCTCAGGGATCGCCGCGCACGTTGCTATGCCGGAATGATCACGCAGCGTTGGCCGCGGCCGGCGCCGACGTTTGTTCCTGCGCCATCCACTTGTCGAGCAAGCGGCGCGATTGCACGCCGCCGGCATCGATGTTGAGCATCAGCAGCTTGCGCTCGGGATGCTTGAGAATGTTTTGTTGCTGCATCTCCAGCATGTCGCGATCTTCGCCGAAGATCTTGCCCTGGCCTTCGCGGATGGCGGCGGTCAGCTCGGCATCCTGCGGCTTGAAGTTGCGCGCCATGCCCCAGAAATACCAGTGCGAGGTTTCGGTTTCCGGCGTGATGAAGTCGACCACGATGCTGCCCGCCTTGTATTTCGGATCAGCGTCGTAACCGCCGTGGCCGGCATGCGCCACACCGACCTCGATCATCACGTGGCTGGGCGGCGTGAAATGGCAGATCTGCCAGCGGTCGACCGGCACGTCGTCGGCCAGGCCATTGCTGCGCAGGGCCATGCGCCAGAACGGCGGCGCCATGATGTTTTCCAGGTAGCGGCTGGTAATGACTTCATCGCCGTCGGTCTTGGTGTTGACCGGCGCCTCGTCGATTTCCTTCTGGCCGATGCTCGACGCATGCACATAGGTTTCATGCGTCAGGTCCATCAGGTTGTCGATCATCAGGCGATATTCGCAATTGATGTGATACAGGCCGCCGCCATACGCCCACTCGGGATTGTCGGCCCATTCGAGATGATGGATACGGGCCGGATCGGCCAGTTCCTTTTCGCCGGGCCAGACCCAGATGAAGCCGTAGCGCTCAACCACCGGGAAGCTGCGGATGCACGGAAAACCGCGCACGCGCTGGCCCGGCATGCTGATGACCTTGCCGTCGCAACCCATTTCCAGGCCGTGATAACCGCACACCAGTTGACCATCGCGCACGAAACCCAGCGACAATGGCGCACCGCGGTGCGGGCAAAAATCTTCGACCGCCGCGACCTTGCCTTCGGCACCGCGATAGAACACGATTTTCTCGCCGCAGATCTGTCGGCCCAAGGGTTTTTCGGCGATTTCGTCAGGGGTGCAGGCGACGTACCAGGTGTTTTTTGGAAACATGTTTTCTCCTCCTAGAGAACTTCCATTGTTCGGCGATGCCAATCTGTGATCGTGACGGCGCATCCGCGACGCGACGCATCATGGGCATGACATCGACGTACCGACAGCTACGATTTTCACTTTTCATCCGACGCGATACCCATGCAGGCGCCGGCACCATGTTCTTGTTCCGTGACCTGTCTTGGGGGTCATCGGGTCTCTGTTGCTTGATTTTTGAATTTAATATTCAGTACACTGAATGTTTGAGAAAAGTATCCTCCAACTGCCTGGCGATGTAAACCGAATTTCGAATTTATTTTCTATTTTTCTTTGCGCATTGCATCAAAAATGCATGCCGCCGCAACGTAGCGGATACACTACAAAACTTCGCACCGATTACTTTTTGCACACCGACACCATGGCCCGTCCCAGCACCAAACAACCAGCACAAAAGCCAGCGCAAGAGAGCCAGCTGATCGATCTCTATGAGCATCCCGGCCATTTGTTGCGACGGGCACAACAGATTTCGGTCTCGATCTTCCTTGATGAATTGGGCGGCGATATTACGCCGGTGCAATATGCGATCCTGCGTACGCTGTCCAACCATCCCGGCATCGACCAGGTGACGCTGGCCGGCCTGGTCGGGATCGACACCTCGACCGGCGCCACCGTCTGCGTGCGACTGGAAGAAAAGGGCTTGCTGGTGCGCAAGGTGATCCCGCACAACCGTCGCCAGCGCGCGCTCAACATCACCGCCGTCGGTGAACAGCTGCTGAACGATCTGATCCCGGCGGCGCAACGGTTGCGCAAGCGCTTGTTGTCGCCACTGCAGGCCGACGAGCAAGAGCAGTTCATGCACCTGCTCGACAAGCTGGTGCGCGGCAACAATACCGAGAGTCGCGCGCCGTTGTCGAGCATCAAGCCGACCAGCGACGACAGCGAATGAGCGCGTAGGGGCTGTTAACAATTAAACAGCCCCTGATCAGTCGCCGGAAAACATCTCCGCCAGAATCGAACGCAGCCAGACAGTGGCGCCATCCTTGTGATACTTGCGATGCCAGTGCTGGCGCAGGTCGAAGGTCGGAATCTCCAACGGCGGCTCCACCAGCTTGATGTTGGAAAACTGCGCAAACGATGCCCCCACCGCGCGCGGCACCGTCACCACCAGGTCCGACGACGCGATCAGGAAGGGAATCGACATGAAGTGTGGCGTCGACAACACGATGCGGCGCTGGATCTTTTTCTTGATCAGCAACTGTTCGAACAACTCCTGGCTGCGCCCCTCCGCCTTGATCACGGCATGCCCGAGCTTCAAGAACTGCTCCATGGAAATCTTGCGCGACTTGATCGGATGATCGGCGCGCAAGAGGCAAATGAAGTCATGTGAAAACAGCCGCTGCTGGAACAGGTTGCGGTTCTTCAGGTCCGGAAAATAACCGACCGCGAGGTCCACGTCGCCATTCTCCAGCGCCGCATTCAACTCCAGCGGTGTCATCGATACCGACGCCACCGAAGCGCCCGGCGCATCGCGCTGGAAACGATCCAGTACCTTCGGCAAAAACGTCATCTCGCCGATATCCGACAAGGCGATCGTGAACTTGCGGGTGGTGGTGGCCGGATTGAACACCTCGCTCGCCAGCACGTCGGTATGGATGCGCTGCAAGATGTCGCGCGTCGGGCTGATCAGCGTCAGCGCGCGCGGTGTCGGCTCCATGCCGTGCGCGGTGCGCACGAACAGCGGATCGCCCAGCGCCGTGCGCAGTTTGTTGAGCGCCACACTGACGGCCGGCTGGCTCATGTTGAGCTTGCGCGCAGCAGCGCTGACGCTGCGTTCTTCAAAGATCGCCAGGGCGATCGGCAACAAATTCATATCGAAGCTGGCCATGCGGGTCTCCATGCCGGCGATTTTTCCGCATTTTCCAGGTATTCGAAATTCGAATAAATAGTATGCAGAAAATTCTATTTTCAAATAATTTCGCTTCGGTATGATCCTCTGCAATCGGTGCAAAGACAAGCCGAACATGGCATGCGACGACATGCCGGACCACAACGACAGGAGACTTCAACATGCAACAATTCAAGCGCGCTTTGTTTGGCATGGCCCTGGGCCTGGCCGTCAACGCCGGTGCCCACGCCGACAACCAGACCATCCGCATCGGCGTCATCACTTCGCTGACCGGCGTCGCCGCCCAGAGCGGCGAGCAGATGAAGGCCGGCATCGACACCTACCTGCGCCTGCACGGCGACAGCATGGCCGGCAAGAAGCTGCAAATCATCTACAAGGACGACACCGGCCCGCAAGCCGACGTCGCCAAGCGCCTGGCCACCGAACTGATCAGCCGCGACAACGTCGACATCATCACCGGCTTCGTGTTCACGCCCAACGCCATGGCGGTGGCCGCCGTGGTCGACAAGGCCAGGAAGCCGATGGTGGTCATGAATGCGGCATCCTCCGCCGTCACCACCAAGTCGCCCTACATCACGCGCACCTCCTACACCATCGCGCAGTCGGTCAAGCCGCTCGCCGAGTGGGCTTACAAGACTGGCTCGCGCCGCGTGTTCTCAATCGTCTCCGACTATGCGCCGGGGCTCGACGCCGACACCTGGTTCACCAAGACCTTCACCGCGCTGGGTGGCACCGTCACCAGTTCAGTGCGGGTGCCGCTGACCACTGTCGACTACAGCGCCTACCTGCAACGCATCAAGGATGAGAAGCCCGATGCGATCCATGTATTCCTGCCCAACGGCCAGCCGATGGTGTCGTTCATCAAGGCTTACAAGGAAAAGGGACTCGACAAGGCCGGCATCCGCTTCCTCGGCGGCGAAGGCTGGGCCGATGAAGATGTGCTGAGCATGGGCGGCAATTCGATGCTGGGCATTTACACCGCCGGCTTCTATTCGTTCTCGCGTCCCGGCGCCGACAACGCCAGATTCCTCGAGGCGTTTTCGCAAACCGTGGGCGGCCGCTTCAAGCCGAATTTCCTGTCGGTATCCGCCTATGACGCCATGGCGCTGATCGCCAAGACGCTGACCAAGACCAACGGCAATACCGACGGCGCGACCTTTATGAACGCCGTCAAGGGTTATCGCGCAGCCAGCCCGCGCGGCACCGTGGCCATCGACGACAAGACCAACGACATCGTGCAAACCATCTATATCCGCCGCATCGACAAACAGGCCGGCACCTATGTCGCCACCGAGATCGACCGTTACGACAACGTCAAGGATCCGGCCAAGTAATCCATCCGCAGATCAGCAACACTGAAAGGAGTTCATCATGTTTCCACTGAATCAATGGTACGTCGCCGGCTTTGTCTGGGAGCTGCAAGACAAGCCGCTGGCCCGCACCCTGCTCAACCGTCCGGTCGTCCTGTTCCGCACCGAAGCCGGCGAAGTCGCCGCGCTGGAAGACCGTTGCTGCCATCGCAGCGTGCCGCTGTCATGCGGCTCGCTCGAAGACGGCGGCATCCGCTGCGGCTATCACGGCCTGCTGTATGCGCCGAGCGGACAATGCATCGAAATCCCGGGCCAGGTCAAGATTCCCGGCAAGGCCTGTGTCAAGGCCTACACGGTTGCCGTGCGCAATGAAATCATCTGGCTCTGGTTAGGCGCAACCGCCGACAGCCGACCCGACGGCCCGCCGCCCGAGATCGCCGCGCACGACAATCCGCGCTACCAATACAAAGGCGGCGTGTTCCACTACGATGCGCCCTACCAGCTGATCCACGACAACCTGCTCGACCTCAGTCATGTCGGCTACGTGCACACCAAGACCATCGGCGGCAACGCCAAGACGCACATGGAAGCGCCCACCAATGTCAGCAGCGATGGCGACAAAGTGCGCGTGGTGCGCTGGATGAAAGCTTCGCAGCCTCCGGCGACCTATAGCACCGCCTGGCCGTTCCAGGGCAAGATCGACCGCTGGCAGGAAATCGATTTTCACGTCACCCACCTCAACATCTTCACCGGCGCGGTCGACGTCGGCACAGAATCGCTGGAAGATCCGAATCGCGGCGGTTTCCACATGCGCGGCTTCCACGGCATCACGCCGGAGACGGAAACCACCTCGCATTACTTCTGGACCATGGCCAGCTCTTCGCATCCCGATGCGCCGGACAATCTTGAACTGGTGTATCAGCAGACTGCCATCACCTTCGAAGAAGACCGCGTCATCATCGAAGCGCAGTACCGTAACATGTGTCAGTTTGGAAATGCACCGATGATCGACATCCACGTCGATGCCGGCGCCAACCGCGCGCGCCGCATCGTATCCCAACTCAGCCGGCAAGCCGAACAGGCCGCCTGATCTGCCCCTGAGCGCGTCGCCCCGTGTGGTGCGGCGCGTTCATCTCTTGACCCACCGATCGCTGCCGCGCTTGCCTGCGGCGCGCTCTCCTATGCCCTGACATCATGAACGTCATCATCTCCGCCATCCGCAACAGCGGCGCCGGCATCCGCATCTTTGAACTGCGCAGCGCCGACGGCATAAGCCTTCCCGCCTATCAAGCCGGCGCCCACCTCGACGTCACGCTGGGCAACGGCCTGGTGCGCCAATATTCATTATGTTGCGAGCAGCCCTCTTCCCAGCGTTATCGCATCGCCGTCAAACAGGAACTGCAGTCGCGCGGCGGCTCGGCCTGGTTGCATGAGCAAGCCAAGCAAGGCGACATGCTGCAGATCAGCGCGCCGCGCAATGCGTTTGCATTGGCGTCCGGAGCAGATGCGCATCTCTTGTTTGCCGGCGGCATCGGCATCACGCCGGTGTTGTCGATGGCGTATGCCTTGTTGCGCAGCGGATCGATGTTTCATCTGCATTACTTTGTGCGCGATGAAGACAGCGTGGCATTTCGCGATGAATTGACCGGCGCATCGCTGGCGTCGCATGTCTCGATTCATGCTGGTTTGTCGCCGGAGCAAACCGGCGCCGCCATTTCTGCAGCGCTGGGAAATGCTGTGGTCGGTACCCATGCCTACACTTGTGGACCCGCCCTGTTCATGGCTGCCGTGCTGGCGTTGGCTACTGCGAAACTGGGCGCGTCGCAAGTGCACAAGGAGTCGTTCTCAGCGCCGCTGGCAGAGGTGGGCGACCGGGCGTTTGTAGTGCGCTTGCGGAATGGAACGCAGATTGATATTGCTGCTGATCAAACTGCCTTGACTGGTTTGCAGGCGGCGGGGGTTGCGCTTGATTGTTCTTGCGAGGTGGGTATTTGCGGGACTTGTCAGACCAGGGTGATCGAAGGGATGCCTGACCATCGGGATGGTTTCTTGAGTGATCAGGAGAAGGCCTCCAATCTTTGGTTTATGCCTTGTGTTTCGAGGGCGAAGACGGGGGTGTTGGTGTTGGATTTGTGAGGTTGTTCCTCCGATCCGCTTTCTTTGTTCTTGAATCTTTTCTTTCTTCGGACGACCTGAGTATGCCGGGGGGGCTGAAGCACTGCTTCAGCAAACGGCAGCCGCTCACTTTTCTTGCTTCGCCAAGGCAAGTAAGCAAAAGAAGGGGTGGAGCACTGCTCCAACAAAACTGGTTCGTAGCCCTTGCGGGGTTCCCGGCGTCGGCAGGTGCAAATCGGGAGGAAAAATGAACTCGCTGCACTCAGACAAATTTTCCCTCTTTATCCGATGTGCACCTGCCGCCACCGGCTACTCGCAAGCGGACTTCGCGACGGGCTCGCTACGCATTGACGTCACTGGGACGACAAACCAAAAAATTACAGGTGAACGAGAGAAAGCGCGATGCGAAGCGAGCAGCTGGGGCACTTACCGCTTATGAGCTGCCGTTGGTGACGCGCATAAATCGGAAAAAGAAGGGAAAATTGTCTGAGCGCAGCGCGTTTTTTCCCCTTCCCGATTTGTGCGTGCCATCAACGGGAACCCCGCATAGCGGGGCTGCGAATCGCGGTCGCCTTCTTTTGCTTACTTTTCTTGGTGAAGCAAGAAAAGTGAGTAGTCGCCGGGCTACTCCCGGAAAGGTCGTCCGAAGAAAGCACCACTTCAAGCCACCGCCACCAACCGATCCAACCGCTCCCCATCCGCCAACAACGCCGCACTATCCGAGTCATGCACAATCCGCCCGCGATCCAGCACGATAGCCCGCTGCGTGATCGACAAAGCCATGCGCGCATGCTGCTCCACCACGATCACCGACATGCCCATGTCCGTCACCAGCCCGCGAATCACGCGCAACAACTCTTGCACGATGATCGGCGCCAAGCCTTCCATCGGTTCATCCAGCAACAGGATGCGCGGACTTACCATCAGCGCACGGGCAATCGCCAGCATCTGCTGCTCGCCACCGGATAACTGATTTCCCATGTTGTTGCGACGCTCTTCCAGGCGCGGAAAAATCTTGTAGATCTTCGGCAAGTCCCATTCGCCGCCGCGCGCTACCACCGTCAAGTGCTCCTCCACCGTCAGCGAGGGGAACATGTAACGTTCCTGCGGCACCCAGCCGAGACCGGCATGCGCACGCTTGTAGGTCGGCACGCGCACGATATCGGCGCCGCGCCAGCGGACGCTGCCGCTGTGCAGGCGAGTCAGCCCCATCAACGTTACCAGCAGGCTGGTCTTGCCGACGCCGTTGCGGCCCAGCAGCGCCAGGCTGTCGCCTTCCTGCATCGAAAATGATACCTCTTCCAATACGATCGAATCGCCGTAACCGGCAGTGACCTTGTCGAGTGCAAGCAGCTCACTCATGTTCCGACTCCCCCAGATAGACTTCCTTGACGCGCTTGTCAGCGGCGATTTCGGCAGGCGTGCCTTCGGTCAGCACCTTGCCGCCGACCAGCACCGTGATGCGTTCGGCAAAACGGAACACCAGTCCCATGTCGTGTTCGATGAACACGATGGTGACGTCGCGCGGCAGTTGCGCGATGACTTCAAAAAGCTCCTTGCTTTCCGCCGAAGGAATACCGGCGGCCGGTTCATCCAGCAACAAGACTTTGGGCTTGGTCGCCAGCGCCAGCGCGATTTCCACCAGGCGTTGCTTGCCGTAGGCCAGGCTGCGCGTGATGCTGTTGGCTTCGCCGTCGAGCTTGAGCGAAGCCAGCAAGGCCATCGCTTCGTCGATCACATCGGTTTGTTGCGCCACCGTCTTGTGCCAGACGTATTGCATGCCGCGTCGCTCGGAAATCGCCAGCACGATCGATTCCAGCACGGTCAGGCCGGCGAACAGCGTATTGATCTGGAAGGTGCGCGTCATGCCGCGCTTGACGCGCTCATGTTGCGGCAAGGAAGTGATGTCGTCATCGCCGAAGAAAACCTTGCCGCTACTCGGTGCAAAGCCGCCGGTCAGCAGGTTGATGAAGGTCGTCTTGCCGGCGCCGTTGGGACCGATCAGCGCATGGCGCGCGCCCGGCGCGAAGGTCAGCGAGACATCGCTATTGGCTTTGAAGGCGCCCCATTGCTTGGACAGGCCTTGCGTGCGCAGCGTCGTATTTTGTGGTGTGCTCACGAACGCGCTCCCTTCGCTGCTTTGGTTTTTTTCAGATTGTTCCAGATCAGGCTGAGACCACCAAGGATGCCGCCGCGAGCGAACAGCACGATCACGATCAGCAGCAAGCCGATCCAGAACTGCCAATACGCGGGATTGAGTCCGGACAGATAGTCTTGCGCCAGCATGAAGATCGCCGCGCCGACCAGGCCGCCATACAGGCGACCGGTACCGCCCAGCACCAGGATGATCAGCAACTCCGCCGAGCGCGGGAAACCCAGCACATCCAGGCCCACGAATTGCGTGGTCTGCGCCAGCAACGCGCCGGCAACGCCGGCAATCGCGGCGCTGACGGTGAAGATCACGGTCAGGCGTTGGTTGACGTTGACGCCGATGGCCGGCATGCGGCGGCCGCCTTCGCGGATGCCGACCAGGCTCAGACCGAACGGCGAATTGACCAGGCGACGCAACACCACGAACAAGATGAACAACACCACGAAGCTATAGATATAGGCGACCTTGCCGTTGAGGTCGAACTCGAATACGCCGAAAATCTTGTCCACCATCATGCCCGACAAACCGTCGACACCGCCCGTGATGAAGGCCGCCTTGTTGGCCGCTTCAAACAGCATCAGGCCGATGCCCAATGTCACCATCAAACGCGCCAGGTCGTTACCGCGCACCACCAGGAAACTGATGATGTAGCCGAACACCGCAGCGACGATCGCGGCCAGCAACAGACCGCTGATCGGCTCGCCCCAACCATGCGCCGACAGCAGGCCGGCGGTGTAGGCGCCGAGGCCGAAGAACGCGGCGTGGCCGAGCGACACGATGCCGCCGTAACCGAGGATCAGGTCCAGCGAAATCGCAAACAGGCCGACAATCATGATCTGGCTGATCAGGATCAGGTAGTCGGGGAACAGAAAATATGCCGCGACCGGCAGCAACCAGAAAATGATTTCCAGCGACTTCCAACGGTCATTGGGCAAGCGAAGCAAAGGCAAGGGAGGCATGGCAGTGGTCTTTACGCTAGTGGTTGGCGTCGCCGGCGCGGGCGCAGTCGTTGGTGTGGCCGCGCTCATCCGCGCCTCCGCATCAGGCCGGCGGGGAACAGGATCAGCAGCAGCACCATGAGGCCGTAGATCACGAAGGCGCCGATTTCAGGCACGTAGTATTTTCCGGCCACATCGAAAATGCCGAGGATCACGGCGGCCAGCAACGGCCCCTTGATGGTGCCGGCGCCGCCGACTGCCACCACCAGCAGGAAGTACACCATGTACTTGATCGGGAAGGTCGGGTCCAGTCCCAGCACGTCGATGCCGAGACCGCCGCCCAGGCCGGCCAGGCCAGAGCCGAGCGCGAAGGTCAGGCTGAATACGCGGCTGACGTTGATGCCGAGACCGGCAGCGGCGACCTGGTTGTCGACCGAAGCGCGGATCTGCGCGCCGAAGCGGGTGCGCTCGATCAGCAAGCCCAACGCCGCCGTCACCAGCACCACCACACCGATCAGGAACACGCGATAGGCGCCGACGTCGAGGCCGAGCAGGGAGATTTGTCCGCGTAACCAGTCCGGCAGATGTACCGGCTGTTGCGTCGGACCCCAGACATACGTCGCGCCGGCCACCGCCATGAAAGTCAGGCCGATGGAAAACAGCACCTGGTCCAGATGGCTGGCTTTATACAGACGACGATACAGTGTGCGTTCGAGCACCAGGCCGACCGCGGCAGACGCCAGGAAAGCCAGCGGCAACGACGCCAGGAAAGGCATGCCGAGCTGGTTGAGAACGGTGACGCAGACGTAGCCGCCCAGCATCGCAAACGCGCCGTGCGCCAGGTTGATGAAATTCATCATGCCCATGGTCACGGACAAACCGACGCTGATCAGGAACAACAAGGCGCCGTAGGCGATGCCGTCGAACACTACACCGATGAAGTTGCCGATCATGAGCAAACTCCAGGACGGTAGCGCACAACGCGGCCGCATTCGGGGTGGACGGGAATGTAATGGTGGAACATGGGGGAAGCCTCCTCTTCAATCTTGTGCAAGCGCTGCTCTATATTGTCGGCTCTTGGCGGCCGGCAGCTGGGTCTTTACTTCTAGGTCCTTACGCAGGCATCAATCGCTACAGATCGCAAACACGTTCTCAGACGCGCTCGATGATGATCGCAATGCCCTGGCCGACGCCGATGCACATGGTGCACAAGGCATAACGGCCGCCGCTGCGTTGCAATTGATACATCGCGGTGGTAACCAGGCGTGCGCCGCTCATGCCGAGCGGATGGCCGAGTGCAATCGCGCCGCCATTCGGATTGACGCGCGGATCGTCGTCGGCGACGCCCAGTTCACGCAGCACCGCGATGCCTTGCGAGGCAAACGCTTCGTTGAGCTCGATGACATCCATTTGATCGATGGTCAGGCCGACTTGCTGCAACAGCTTTTTGCTGGCCGGTGCCGGGCCGATGCCCATGATGCGTGGCGCCACGCCGGCAGTGGCCATACCGACGATGCGCGCACGCGGCGTCAGGCCGTATTGCTTGACCGCTGCAGCGCTGGCCAGCAACAGGGCGCAAGCGCCGTCGTTGACGCCGGAAGCATTGCCGGCGGTTACCGTACCGTCGACGCGCACCACGCCCTTGAGTTTGGCGAGCGCTTCCAGGCTGGTCGCGCGCGGGTGTTCGTCGGTGCTGACGGTGATGACCTCGCCCTTCTTTTGCGGAATCACCACCGGCGTGATTTCCTGCGCCAACGTGCCGTTGGCTTGCGCCGCGGCGGCTTTGGCCTGGCTGGCGACGGCGAACTTGTCCTGATCGATGCGGCTGATCTTGAAGTCGTCGGCGACGTTTTCACCGGTCTCGGGCATCGCGTCGGTGCCGTACAAGGCCTTCATCTGCGGATTCGGAAAACGCCAGCCGATGGTGGTGTCGTAGATATTGGCGTTGCGCGAAAAGGCGCTGTCGGCCTTGCCCATGACGAAGGGTGCGCGCGTCATCGATTCGACGCCGCCGGCCAGCATCAGTTGCGCCTCGCCCGATTTGATGGCGCGCGCGGCGGTGCCGACCGCGTCCATACCGGAACCGCACAGGCGATTCATCGTGGTGCCCGGCACCGATTGCGGCAAACCTGCCAACAGCGACGACATGCGCGCCACGTTGCGATTGTCTTCGCCGGCCTGGTTGGCGCAGCCGAAGATGACGTCATCAACCGCGTTCCAGTCGACTTGCGGATTGCGTTCCATCAATGCGCGCAACGGCACCGCACCAAGGTCGTCGGCGCGCACGTCTTTCAGTGCGCCGCCGTAACGGCCGATGGGAGTGCGGATGGCGTCGCAGATAAAAGCGTCAGTCATGAGGTTTTCTCTCCGTATCGATACAGGATTACAGCGGCGGCAACAAGGTCGCCCCGGTCATCTTTTGCAATTCTTCGAACGACAGGCCGTCGACGATCTCGCGCACTTGCAAGCCATGTTCGGTCACGTCCAGCACGGCCAGGTCGGTGTAGATGCGATTGACGCAGCCGATACCGGTCAGTGGATAGTCGCAATGCGAAACGATCTTGCTTTCGCCGCTCTTGGTCTGGTGTTCCATCATGACGAACACTTGCTTGGCGCCGATCGCCAAATCCATCGCGCCGCCCACTGCCGGAATCGCATCGGCTGCGCCGGTATGCCAGTTGGCCAGGTCGCCGGTGGCCGACACCTGGAACGCGCCGAGCACGCAGATGTCGAGATGGCCGCCGCGCATCATCGCGAACGAATCGCCGTGATGGAAATAGGCGCCGCCGGTGAGCAAGGTGACCGGCTGCTTGCCGGCGTTGATCAGGTCTTCATCTTCTTCGCCGGGGGCCGGCGCCGGGCCCATGCCGAGCAAACCGTTTTCGCTGTGCAGGAAGACTTCCTTGTCGGCTGGCAGGTAGTTGGCCACCTTGGTCGGCAAGCCGATGCCGAGGTTGACGTAGGCGCCTTCAGGGATGTCTTGCGCCACGCGCGCGGCGATCTGGTCGCGGGAAAATCGAGCTATCGACGGATTCATTATTTTCCCTCCTGTGCATGTTGCAACACCACACGCTGCACGAAGATGCCCGGCGTGACGATGACTTCCGGATCGAGCTGGCCCAGCTCGACGACTTCGCTCACTTGCGCGATGGCGCACTTGGCGGCCATCGCCATGATGGGACCGAAGTTGCGCGCCGTCTTGCGATACACCAGGTTGCCCCAGCGGTCGCCGCGCAGCGCCTTGATCAGGGCGAAGTCGGCGTGGATCGGCGACTCCAGCACATAGTGGCGACCGTCAATCAGGCGGGTTTCCTTGCCGTCGGCCAGCATGGTGCCGTAGCCGGTCGGCGAGAAGAAACCGCCGATGCCGGCACCGGCGGCGCGGATGCGCTCGGCCAGGTTGCCTTGCGGCGTCAGTTCCAATTCGATTTCGCCGGCGCGATACAGCGCGTCGAACACGTGGGAGTCGGTCTGGCGCGGGAAGGAGCAAATGATCTTCTTGACGCGCTTGGCCTTGAGCAACGCTGCCAGGCCGGTGTCGCCGTTGCCGGCATTATTGTTGACGATGGTGAGCTCGCGCGCGCCCTGTGCGATCAGCGCGTCGATCAACGCTGCCGGCATGCCGGCGTTGCCGAAACCACCGATCATGACGGTGGCACCGTCGTGGATGTCGGCCACGGCTTGTTCCAATGACGCAGTAATTTTGTCGATCACGTTCTATCTCTTTCGTGAATCCGTTCGTTGAACAGCTAATGCATAAAAATGGTCCCGCAATACGTCGCGAGATGGCTGTCTCCGCCGTGTTTTTCTTTTTATGCTCCTGGCGCCTGTTAACAGGCCCGACGCTCTTGCAAGCGTGTTTTTCGCGCCTGGCCAGAGTCAAAAACCGTGCGCGCCTGAATTCTTTTAGGTACAATCTATTTGTGCGATAAACGAACTAATGTTTGATTTTCGCACACATTAGTTTAGCGATACCCGGCTTGCGACGTCAAGCGGAACCACGTCGAAACCAGGCCAGAATCGAAAAATAGGCGCCTGGCTGTGCGATATCCGCACAACAGATTAAAATCCCTGGCAAGCCGACACGCGCCCGATCCGGCCAATTGCCCTTTGTCATTTTTAGAATGCTTATGTCCAAGACACCTGCTCCAGCAAAGACTCGCAAGACCGCCGTCAAATCCGCCAAGACGGATGCCGCCATCGTTGCTGCCGCGGTCGAAGAAAAGGAACGCACGATCGCCGAAGAGATCGACGCGCTGACCGACCCCAGCTTCATGACGTCGCTGGCGCGCGGGCTGGCCGTGGTGCGCGCCTTCAGCGACACCCGACGCACCCTGACGATCGCCCAGATCAGCCAGAAGACAGGTATCCCGCGCGCCGCCGTGCGCCGCTGCCTGCACACGCTCAAGCAACTCGGCTATGCCGACTCCGAGGTCAACAACTTCTCGCTGCGACCGAAAATCCTCACGCTCGGCTATTCCTATCTATCGTCGACGCCGCTGACGGTGTCGGCCCAGCCTTGCCTGAACAACATCACGCGCACGCTCAACGAGTCCTGCTCGCTGGCGGTGCTGGACGATAACGAAGTGTTGTACGTGTCGCGCTCGGCGACGGCGCGGGTGATGTCGGTGGCGCTCAACACCGGCAGCCGCCTGCCGGCGTATTGCACCTCGCTCGGCCGCGTGATGCTGGCGCACATGTCGGAAGAGTCCTTGAAGGCTTACTTCGACAAGGTCAAGCTGCGCGCCTTCACCGACAAGACCGTGGTGTCGCAAAAGCGCCTGCGCGAAATCCTTGCGGAAGTGCGCGAGTCCGGTTATGCCGTGATCGATGAAGAACTGGAAGTCGGCCTGCGCTCGATCGCCGTGCCGGTGCGCGGCGCTTCCGGCAATGTGCTGGCGGCGCTCAACGTCGGCGCCCAGGCCGCGCGCGTAAGCCGGCGCCAGATGGAAGACGAATTCTTGCCGGTGCTGTTGCGCGGCTCGCAAGAGTTATCGGTGCTGCTGCCGTAAGCAGACACAAAAAATCCGGCGAACTTTACAGTGCGCCGGATTGAAGACAGCAGCGTGAGCCGCTGTCGATACCACAGGCGCGCCCTGCTCGGTAGCGCGCCATCCTCCTCAAGATTTCTTCGGGCCCCGATCAGAAGGTGTGACGAATACCACTCATCACGCCGAGCTGGTTCTTGCCGGCACCAACGGTGCCGCCGGCATCGATCGCCACTGCCGACGTGCCGCCGTTCTTTTGATAACCCAGCGAAGTGTACAAAGCAGTGCGCTTGGACAAGTTATACGTCAGGCGCGCCACCATCAGGGTCACATCGTTGGGGCTGCTCTTGACGTTCAGCTTTGCGACCTGCGCATCCAGCACCAGTGCCGTCGAGATCGGATAACTCGCGCCGAGGTAGTACAGGTCGGAGTTGGTATTGACGGCGCCGGCAGCACGTGTGCGGCGATCGATCACACCGGCGCCGAGCTTGGTGTCGCCGATCATGACGAAGCCGTTCAAGGTCACGCGCTGGTCGGTGTTGTCGCTGCTGGTCAGGCCGCCGGCGGCACCGGTGTTGCCATACAGGATGTCGTAAGACGAGGTCACGCCGAAGGCTTTGTTGTCATAGCCGACCAGCGCAGTAACCTGGCGGCACGCCTTGGAATTGCCTGCCACTTCGCCTGCACAACCGGTCGCAGCAGGACCGCCTGTCGCCGAGGTATCACGACCGAAGCTGTAAGTCGCGCCGACGGTGAAGTTGGAGAAGTTGCCGAGGTAGCCGATCGCGTTGTCGCTGCGCGCGTTCGGCAAGTAGCCGTCGATACTGCCGATGGCGAAGATGTTCGGACCCATGACGTCAGTTTTGAGTGTGGCGATGTAGGTCATGTTGACTTGACGACCCAACGAAACCTGGCCCCAGGTATTGCTCTTCAAACCGACCAGCGATTGACGGCCGAACAGGCGATTGCCTTGTCCCATCGAGCCGGTATCAGGGGCAAAGCCGGCTTCCAGCACGAAGATCGCTTCGAGGCCGCCGCCCAGATCTTCCGAGCCCTTGAAACCCAGGCGCGACGGGAATGAACCGGTCAGCGAAGGCATCTTGAACACCGAGTTGCCGGCCGCGTTGGCGTTGGTGGTGTAGACCACGCCGGTATCGATGATCCCGTAAATGGTGACTGAACTCTGGGCCATGGCGTTGCCTGCACAGAGTGCTCCCATGGCGCCCATCAGGGCAATTGCGTTACGTGTTGTCTGCTTCATTGTGTCTCCTCCTGAAACGTAAAAATTTTTAGATTCGTTGTTGTTCCGTTTTCCCATACTGCGGACGTGCGTCTTGCTTCCTCCCCGGTGGCTATGCGTGGATTCTGTGATTCTGTACATGGCCGAACACGCTCATCCGCGCGTTTTGCAAGGATGTGTTCAGCCGACCTTGCGGTTGATAACCGAAGGACATTCAGGTGCTGCGAAATCGGTGCCGGCAAACGCCGGCGAAATCCTGCGATGAAGCTAAAAACTTGTGACTGGCTCTTCTCTGGAGCAGCCTGGAGATATTCGTCTCTGCTATTTCAATTTTTATTTAATGTTCGATCACCGAACAATATGTTGTTTACCGAACGGATGTTGCGATACTATTGTTCTCGCTGAAGCTTGTCAAGAATGCGCAAAGCAGAAAATCCTCCGCAGCGTCGTCTGCGAGCAACAGCTAAAATCCGGCGACAAGAAAAATTTGCACGCGGGCGGCGCACTATTCAACACCCACAAAAAACCTGCCTGACGCAGCATCCGGCGCTGCATTTCATCGCAAAAAATCGCAACAGGATCACGTAGCAACTACATCGACAGGAGACAAACATGAGCTTCAAAAAATCGGCATTGCTGGCCATGCTGGCGGGGATAACTATTTTTTCGACGGCCTCTGCGCAAGCGCAGGAGACCATCAAGATCGGCCTGATCGCGGCGTTCTCCGGTCCCTTCGCCGATTACGGCAAGCAGATGGAGGGCGGTATCAAGGCCTATATGGCGCAGAACGGCGACACCGTGGCCGGCAAGAAAATCCAGATCATCGTCAAGGACACCACCGGTCCTTCGCCTGAAATCGCCAAGCGCCTGGCGCAAGAACTGGTGGTGCGCGACAAGGTCGACTTCCTGGCCGGTTTCGGCCTGACGCCGGAAGCGCTGGCGGTAGCGCCGATTGCCGAGCAGGCCAAGAAGCCGATGATCATCATGAACGCGGCGACCTCGATCATCACCACCAAGTCGAACTACATCGCGCGCTTTTCGATGACGCTGCCGCAAGTGTCGGGTCCGATGGCAACCTGGGCGCTCAAGAACAACATCAAGAAAGTCGTGACGCTGGTCGCCGACTACGGTCCCGGCATTGATGCGGAAACTGCGTTCAAGACCAACCTGCTGGGCGGCGGCGGACAAGTAATCGAATCGATTCGCGTGCCGCTGCGCAATCCTGAATTCGCGCCCTACATCCAGCGCATCAAGGACGCCAAACCGGAAGCCGTGTTCATCTTCGTACCGGCCGGCGAACAAGGCATCGCCTTCATGAAGGGTTATCGTGAGCGTGGCCTGGCCGAAGCCGGTATCAAGGTCATCGCCACCGGCGACCTGACCGACGACCATGTGTTGCCGGCCATGGGCGATGCGACTCTGGGCGTGATCACCACCTTCCACTATTCGGCGGCGCACGATTCTCCTGAGAACAAGGCATTCTTGAAGAGCTACGCGGCAGCCAATCCGAACAGCGGCCGTCCCAACTTCATGGCGGTGGCGGCCTATGACGGCATGGCGGCGATCTATGAAGTGGCGCGCAAACTCAACGGCAAGATCGACGGCGACAAAGCCATGGCGATCCTCAAGAACATCAAGCTCAACAGCCCGCGCGGCCCGATCGCCATCGATCCGGCCACACGCGACATCGTGCAGACGGTGTATGTGCGCAAGGTCGAGAAGATCGGTACTGAGGTCTACAACGTCGAGTTCGACAAATTCCTCAACGTGAAAGACACCGGCAAGTAATTCCTGCCGCGACCATGTGCCAAAAACAGAACGCCGGTGATGCAATGCACACCGGCGTTTTTTCGTCTTGGATACGCCTGAGGCAGTCGCAGCCGCGATGCCGATCGCGATTCTTCACCCGCGGTTTCGATGCAGCGCAACATGGATGCCGCGCTGCAAGTCAGGCGGCAAGCACCATTGCGCCGTGCGGTAGCCGCCCTGTTTTACGTTTGACTGAGCATGAACCGGCTGCTTAAGCCTTGCTTTTGTTGTTTACATACTTATACTAAATAACAGTTATAACTTATAAGTAATTGCCGACATCCTGGTCGAGCAATCGGAGACAAGCACTACCACCAGTGCGCAAGCACCAACAACAGGCCGGCCATGACGACTCACTCTGACGAACTTCTCGACATTTACTACGACGGCGCGATTGCCGTCGTCGCCATCAACCGCGTCGCCAAACGTAACGCGCTGAGCGACCAGCTGGTGCGCGCCATCCAGCGCTGCTTCGAATCCTTCCCGGCGGAAATCAAGGTCGCCGTCATCCGCGGCAACGGCGAACATTTCTGCGCCGGCCTCGATCTCAGCGAACTGCGCGAACGCGACACCAGCGAGAGCATGTTCCACTCGCGCATGTGGCATGCGGCATTCGAACGCGTGCAATTCGGCGGCGTGCCGGTGATTGCCGTGCTGCACGGCGCGGTCATCGGTGGCGGCCTTGAGCTGGCCTCCGCGGCCCACATCCGCGTGGCCGAAGACAGCGCTTTCTACGGTTTGCCGGAAGGCCAGCGCGGCCTGTTCGTCGGCGGCGGCGGCTCGGTGCGTATCTCGCGCCTGGTCGGCGTGGCCTGCATGAGCGACATGATGCTGACCGGCCGCGTACTCTCTTCGCAGGAAGGTCATCAGGCCGGCATCTCCCAATATCTCACCGCCAATGGCAAGGGCATGGAGAAAGCCATGGAGCTGGCGGCACGCATCGCCAAGAATGCGCCGATGACCAATTACGGCGTCACGCACGTGTTGCCGCGCATCGCCGACCAGTCTATCCAGGACGGCCTGGTGACGGAGTCGCTGATGGCTGCGGTGGCCGGCAGCGATCCCGAGACCAAGGGCCGGCTGGCCGCCTTCCTCGACCTGAAGATGAACAAGGTGGAGCGCAACAACTAAGCTTCCCCGACAGCAGCCTCCATACAAAGCAGTTCCGATAAAAATTACGAGACATGTATGAGCACAACACCACGCTATCGCAGCGTACGATTCGGCATCAGCGGCGTTGACGTCTGTGGCGCCGCCGACGGCACCAGCATCGTCAAGACCAGACAGCCGCTGCAAGACTATCCGGCCCGCCTGAGCGACAAACTGACACACTGGGCCGCGCACACGCCTGATGTCAGCTTCATGGCCAAGCGCGACGCCGACGGCGTCTGGCAACACATCAGCTATGCGCACGCCTTGCAGACTGCGCGCCATATCGGCCAGGGCTTGCTGAACCGCGGCCTGTCGGCTGAACGGCCCTTGCTGATCCTGTCCGAAAACGATCTTGAGCACGCCATGCTGGCGCTGGCTTGCCACTATGTCGGCATCCCGTATGCGCCGGTATCGTCGGCGTATTCGCTGCTGTCGAAGGATTACGCCAAGCTGCGCCACGCCGTCAATCTGCTGACGCCAGGCATGATCTTCGCCGCGCATGGCGAGAAGTTCGTCGCCGCCGTCAACGCCGTTGCCACTGCCGATATCGAATTCCTGGTCACCGAAGCGCCGTCGGCGGCGCGCGCCGCCACGCTGTACAGCGAGCTGGCGGCAACGCCCATCACCGACGCGGTCGAACGGGCCCACGCCGCCACCAATCCGGACACCATCGTCAAGTTCTTGTTCACCTCCGGCTCGACTAAAATGCCGAAAGCGGTGGTCAACACGCAGCGCATGATCTGCAGCAACCTGCAAATGATCGTGCAAACCTTTCCCTTCCTCGGCGAAGAGCCGCCGGTGCTGATCGACTGGCTGCCCTGGAACCATACCTTCGGCAGCAACCACAACGTCGGCATCGTGCTCTACAACGGCGGCACCATGTATATCGACGAGGGCAAGCCGACCCCGCAAGGGCTGGCCGTCACGCTGCAAAACCTGCGTGAAATCGCGCCGACGATTTATTTCAACGTGCCTATCGGTTGGGAGGGCATTGCCCATGCGCTGGAAAAAGACGAGGCGCTGCGCAACAAGTTCTACAGCCGCCTGAAGATGCAGTTCTATGCCGGCGCCGCGCTGGCGCAACCGGTGTGGGACAAACTGCACGCTACCGCCGAAGCCGCTTGCGGCGAGCGTATCGTGATGTCCTGCGGCCTGGGCATGACCGAAACCGCGCCGTCGGCCTTGTTCGTGGTGGAAGAACAAGTGCGCTCGGGCCAGATCGGCATCCCCACGCCGGGCATGGAAATCAAGCTGGTGCCCAACGGCGACAAGATGGAAATCCGCTATCGCGGCCCCAACGTTACGCCCGGTTACTGGCGTGCGCCGGAACAGACCGCCGAAGCTTTCGACGAAGAAGGCTTCTTTTGCTCGGGCGACGCAGTCAAATGGCTAGCCGCCGACAACCACAACCTCGGTTTCATGTTCGACGGCCGCGTGGCCGAAGACTTCAAGCTCTACACCGGCACCTGGGTCAGCGTCGGCCCGCTGCGCGCGACGATCGCCCATGAAGGCGCGCCGTATCTGCAAGACGCCGTCATCACCGGCCAGGACCGCAGCGAAGTCGGCATGCTGATCGTGCCCAATATCGAGCGCTGCCGCCAGCTGGCCGGCCTGCCGGCGAGCGCCTCGCGCGACGAGATCGTGGCCGCGCAAGCGGTGCGCGATTTTTTCAGCAACCTGTTGCAGCGCCTGCAACAGAACGCCACCGGCAGCGCCTCGCGGGTAGTACGCGCACTGGTGCTGGTCGAGGCGCCCTCGTTCGACAAGGGCGAAATCACCGACAAGGGTTCCATCAACCAGCGCGCCGTGCTGACGCATCGCGCCGCCCTGGTGGAAGCGCTATATGCCGACATCAACCCGGCGATCCTCAAACCACGTCCGCTGGCAGGCAAGAACGTCACGGCGACAGGAGCGTAATTTCCATGGCAAAGAAATCTTTCTATTCCAACTTCGACGATGTCTGGATGCTAGCCGGCGTGCGCACACCGATGGTGGACTATTGCAGCAGCTTCGCGCAATTGTCGCCCACCGACATGGGCATCAAGGTCGCGCGTGAAGTCCTCCGGCGCAGCGGCGTACCGGCTGCCGACATCGGCTCCGTCATCGCCGGCAACATGGCGCCGGGCGATTGCTTCCAATACATGCTGCCGCGCCATATCGGTCTGTACGCAGGCGTTCCTATCGATGTCCCGGCCATCATGGTGCAGCGCATCTGCGGTACCGGCTTCGAGTTGATCCGCCAGGCCGGCGACCAGATCGAACGCGGCTATACCGACACGGCGCTGGTGGTCGGTTCGGAATCGATGACGCGCAATCCGATTGCTGCGTTCTCGCATCGCGGCGGCTTTCGCCTGGGCGCACCGGTGGAATTCCAGGATTACATGTGGGAGGCGCTGACCGATCCCGCGCCCGGCATCACCATGCCGCAAACCGCAGAAAACCTGGCGAAGAAATACGGCATCACACGGCGCGAAGTCGACGAATATGCGGCGCTGTCCTTCGAGCGCGCCTTGCGCGCACAAGAGGAAGGCTTCCATGTCGACGAGATCGTGCCTGTGGTCAACGAGACCTTCACGCTGGACGGCTACAACGATCGTCATATCAAACTGCAAGGCAAGATCAGCGAGGCCGCACACGATACGCATCCACGGCCGTCGCCGGTGGAAGTGCTGGGCAAGCTGCGTACGCTCTACCCCGACGGTGTGCAAACCGGCGGCAACAGCTCCGCGCTGGTGGATGCGGCCGCGGCCACCATCATCGCCTCCGGCAGCTACCTGCGCGACCATCCATGCCAGCCGCTGGCGCGCGTAGTCGCCGCCGCCGTGGTCGGCGTGCCGCCCGAGATCATGGGCATCGGTCCGGCGCCGGCGATTCGCTTGCTGCTGGAACGCAACGGCCTGACGCTGGACGACATCGGCTGCTTCGAAATCAATGAAGCCCAAGGAGCGCAGACCATCGCCGTGGAACGCGAACTCGGACTCGATCGCAGCAGGCTCAACGTCAACGGCGGCGCCATTGCACTGGGCCATCCGCTGGCGGCGACCGGTGTACGACTCTCGATCACCGCCGCGCGCGAAATGCGCAAGCGCGGCGCCCGCTACAGCATCGCCTCGGCCTGTATCGGCGGTGGCCAGGGCATCGCGCTGCTGCTGGAAAATCCAACCGCTTCCCACTAAAAGAGACACCACCATGCAATTGCAAGGACAAGCAGCACTGGTTACCGGCGGCGCTTCGGGACTCGGCGCCGAAGTCGTGCGCCAGCTGGCCCAAGACGGCGCACGCGTGAGCATCCTCGACGTCAATCTCGACGGCGCCCAGGCGCTGGCACAAGAAGTCGGCGGCCACGCCGCCGCTTGCGACATCACCGACACCGCCAGCGTGGAGGCGGCGCTGGCCGCTGCCCGCGCCGCCCACGGACCGGCGCGCATCCTCGTCAATTGCGCCGGCATCGGCGGCGCCAAACGCCTGGTCGGCAAGGACGGCCAGGCGATGCCGCTGGAAGATTTCAGCCGCATCATCAACGTCAACCTGATCGGCACCTTCAACATGATCCGCCTGGCGGCGGCTGACATGATTGCGCAGGAAGCCCTGGAAGACGGCGAACGCGGCGTCATCATTGCGACTGCCTCGGTGGCCGCCTACGACGGCCAGATCGGGCAAGCCGCCTACGCTGCCTCGAAAGGCGGCCTGACCTCCCTGACCTTGCCGCTGGCGCGCGACCTGGCGCAGTTCGGCGTGCGTGTGATGACGATTGCGCCGGGCCTGTTCCTGACGCCGTTGTTGTACAAACTGCCGCAAGAAGTGCAGCAATCGCTGGCGGCGTCGATCCCGTTTCCCAAGCGCCTCGGCAAGGCCGCCGAGTTCGCCCGGCTGGCGCTGCACATCGTCGGCAACTTGTCGCTCAACGGCGAAGTGATCCGCCTCGACGGCGCGTTGCGCCTGCCGCCACGTTAACCCGTTCAGGAGTCAGCATGTCCAACGTTGTGGTCTACCCCATCCATGTCGAGTTCGGCGATTGCGATCCGGCCGGGATTGTTTTCTTTCCCAATTTCTTCCGTTGGTACGACGCCTCGTCACGCAATTTCTTCCGCGCCTGCGGGGTGCCGGCCTGGCGCGATACCGAAAAGAGCCACGGCATCATCGGCACGCCGGTGGTCGACATCGGTTCGCGTTTCATCCAGCCGGCGACTTACGGCGACAAGCTTGAGGTGCATACCTCGGTGGTCGAGTGGAACGCCAAGACCTTCGTCATGCTGCATCAGTTGCAGCGTGACGGCGTGCTGCTGTCGGAAGGGCGTGACACGCGCGTGTTTGCGATTCGCCATCCGGATGATGCGGCGCGCATCAAGGCGATTCCGATACCGGAAGACATCAGGCAGTTGTGCAGTTGAAAAATTGAAACGAGACAAAATCAATCCAGTTGTACATAAAAAAGGAGACGGAGATGAAGAAGATGTTGAAGGCAACCGTGCTGGCATCGGTGCTGGCATGTTCAGGTTTGATCGCGCAACAGGCGCATGCGGAACTAACCATCGGCGTGATCATGTCGCTCACCGGTCCCGGCTCGGGCCTCGGCATTCCCGCCAAGAACGGCTTCGCGCTGTGGCCCGACACCATCGCCGGCGAGAAGGTCAAGCTGATCGTGCTGGACGACGCCACCGACCCGACCCAGGCCAGCAAGAACGCGCGCCGCCTGATCGCCGAAGACAAGGTCGACATGATCATCGGCTCGGCCGCGGTGCCGCCCACGCTGGCGATTGCCGACGTCGCCATGGAAACGCAAACCGTGCAGCTGGCGATCTCGCCGATCGAAACCCCCGAAGGCAAGGATGCCTGGACCTTCCGCTTGCCGCAATCGACGGCGGTGATGGCCGGCGGCGTGGTCGATCACATGAAGAAACACGGCGTCAGGAATTTCGCCTTCCTCGGTTACTCGGATTCCTATGGTGAAAACTGGCTCAAGGAAACCGTGCGCCTGGCCAAGCAAGCCGGCATCACCATGACCGTGGCCGAGCGCTTCGGGCGCGCCGACACCAGCGTCACCGCGCAAGCCTTGCGCGTGATCAGCTCCAATCCGGATGCGGTGCTGGTGGTAGCGTCAGGCAGCGGCGCCGCGATGCCGCACAAGGCGCTGATCGAGCGCGGTTACAAGGGCAAGATTTACCAGACCCACAGCGCCGCCTCGCGCGACCTGATCCGTCTCGGCGGCAAGGATGTCGAAGGTTCCTTCGTGGTGTCGGGCCCAGCGGTGGTGCCGGAAGCGCTGCCCGACAGCAATCCGTCGAAGAAGCTGGCCACCGATTTCGTCACACGCTATGAAAAGCAATACGGCGTCGGCACACGCAACCTGTTCGCCGCGCACATCTATGACGCGTTGCTGGTGTTGCAACGCGTGGTGCCGGAAGCGCTCAAGAAAGCCAAACCAGGCACGCCGGCCTTCCGCACCGCCTTGAAGGATGCACTGGAAAACTCCGGCAACATCCAGATCTCGCAAGGCACGATGCACTACACCGCCAAGGATCACTTCGGCCTGGGCGACGATGCGCGCATCATGCTGACGATCCAGAACGGCAACTGGAAAGCGGCCGCACCGTAAGCGCTGCGTCATGCCGGGAGATGGAAGACATCTTCCGGCGTTGACGTTGCTGCCCTCTGTTTTCACCGTGCGCATGTACGCCTGACTTAACCGGAACTGCTTCTCCATGGATTCTTCTATTGCCGCCATCCTGTTGCTCGATGGCTTGACCAACGGCATCGTCTACGGCCTCATCGCGATTGCGCTGGTGCTGGTATTTGCGGTGACGCGCATCCTGTTCATCCCGCAAGGCGAGTTCGTCGCCTTCGGCGCGCTGACGCTGGCGATGCTGCAGCAAGGCCAGGTGCCGGGGCCGGTCTGGCTGCTGCTGCTGCTGGCCGTGTGCGCCACCGGTATGCAGGTCACCGCCCTGCTGCGCAGCGGACAGCGCGCCGGCATCCTGCGCTGTGTCGCCGGCAATCTGCTGGCGCCGCTGCTGATCGCCGCACTGGTCTGGTGGGCGGCGCCGCAGCAGTTTGCACTGCCGGTGCAGGTAGCGCTGACGCTGTTGCTGATCACCGCGCTGGGTCCGCTGATGTACCAGGTGGTCTATGAATCACTGGCCGACGCCAGCGTGCTGGTGCTGCTGATCGTGTCGGTCGGCATCCACCTGGCGATGACGGGAGTGGGACTGGTATTTTTTGGCGCCGAAGGTTTCCGCACACCGGCGTTCTGGGACAACCGCTGGTCCTTCGGCGCGGTCACGCTGAGTGCGCAGACGGTGGTGGTGGTGCTGGCGGCGCTGGCCTTGCTGGTAGCGCTGTGGCTGTTCTCCGACCGCACGCTGTACGGCAAGGCCTTGCGCGCAACTGCCGTCAACCGGCTCGGTGCGCGCCTGATGGGCATTTCCACCACACTGGCCGGCAAGCTCAGCTTTGCCGTGGCGGCCTTCATCGGTGCGCTGTCGGGCGTGCTGATCGGACCGATGAGCACCATCTTTTACGACTCCGGTTTCCTGATCGGCCTCAAGGGTTTCGTCGCCGCCACCATCGGCGGGCTGGCGAGTTTTCCGTTGGCAGCTTGCGGTGCGCTGTTCGTCGGTTTGCTGGAATCCTTCAGTTCCTTCTGGGCCAGCGATTACAAGGAAGTGATCGTCTTCATGGCCTTGCTGCCGGTACTGCTATGGCGTTCGTTCGTCGCGCCGGCGCATGACGAGGACGAGGAATAGGCATCATGCATTCATCTAAAAAAATCTTCTCTCTCCTGTTGCTGCTGGCGGTGCTGTTGTTTCCGCTGCTGCCGACGCCGCAGTTCTGGATCATCCAGGCCAACTACATCGGGCTGTATGCACTGGTCGCCATCGGCCTGGTGCTGCTGACCGGCATCGGCGGCATGACCTCGTTCGGCCAGGCGGCGTTTGTCGGCATCGGCGCCTACACCACCTCTTACCTGACCACCGCCTGCGCCGTGTCGCCCTGGCTGACGCTGCCGATCGGCTTGCTGATCACCGGCATGTCGGCCTATGTGCTGGGACGCATCACGCTGCGTATGTCGGGCCACTACCTGCCGCTGGCGACCATCGCCTGGGGTATCAGCCTGTACTTCCTGTTCGGCAAGGTGGAATGGCTGGGCAAGTACGACGGCATCGCCGGCATCCCGGCTCTGCAGTTGTTCGGTTTCGACCTCGCGCAGGAGCGTCATCTTTACTTCCTGATCTGGGCCATCGTGCTGGGCGCCACCTGGCTGGCGCTGAACCTGCTGGACTCGCGCGCCGGCCGCGCCATCCGCGCGCTCAAAGGCGGGCGCACCATGGCCGAGGCGATGGGTGTCGACACCGGCCGCTACAAGATCCTGATCTTCGTGCTGGCGGCCTTGCTCGCCTCGGTATCGGGCTGGCTGTTCGCGCACATGCAACGCACCGTCAATCCGTCACCGTTCAGCCTGGCGATGGGGATCGACTATTTGTTCATCGTGGTGGTGGGCGGCATCGCGCACGTGTGGGGTGCGCTGCTCGGCGCCGGCGTGCTGAAGCTGCTGGCCGACCAGTTGCAGGTCTTGCTGCCGGCCTTGCTCGGCAGCGGCGGCAACTACGAGAGCATCGTGTTCGGCGTGATCCTGATCCTGTTGTTGAAATATGCGCGCGGCGGTTTATGGCCCGGCGTGTGCGCCGTCACGGCGCGCGTGCTGCCGCCGAAGAAGAAAGCCATGCTGCAGCCGACCGCCTCCGCCATGGTCCGGCGCACGATGCCCGCCAAGGGCAGTCCGCTGCTGCAAGTCGAACAGATTTCCAAACGCTTCGGCGGGCTGGTGGCGGTCAACGCGGTGTCGTTCGGCGTCAATGCCGGCGAGATTGTCGGCCTGATCGGCCCCAACGGTGCCGGCAAATCGACCACCTTCAATCTGGTGACCGGCTTGCTGCATGCCACCAGCGGCAGCGTGCGCTTCAATGCCGAAAACATCACCGGCCGGCACTCGCGCGCCATCGCCACACGCGGCATTGCGCGCACCTTCCAGCATGTGAAGCTGCTGCCGTCGATGTCGGTGCTGGAGAACGTCGCGCTCGGTGCCCACCTGCGCAGCCGCCAAGGATTCGTGCGCAATACGCTCAACGCCATGCTGCATCTGGAACGCAAGGAAGAACAGGAGCTGCTCAACGTAGCCGCCCATGCGCTTGAGCGCGTCGGCCTGCAACACCTGATGCACGAGCAGGCCGGCAATCTGGCGCTGGGCCAGCAGCGCATTCTCGAAATTGCGCGCGCACTGTGCTGCGATCCGCTGCTGCTGTTGCTTGATGAACCGGCCGCCGGCCTGCGCCATCTGGAAAAGCAGGCACTCAGCAAGGTCTTGCAGGAATTGCGCGCCGGCGGCATGAGCATCCTGCTGGTGGAACACGATATGGAGTTCGTCATGCAACTGACCGATCACATCGTGGTCATGGAATTCGGCGCCAAGATCGCCGAAGGTACACCGGAACAAATCCAGCAGCATCCGGCCGTGATCGAAGCGTATTTGGGTGGAATCGAATGAACGACGCATTGAGTAATACCTTATTGGAAGTCACACAGCTGCGCGCCAGTTACGGCAAGGTGCAGGCGCTGTACGACATCGACCTGCGACTCGCGCGCGGCAGCATCGCCACCGTGATCGGCCCCAACGGCGCCGGCAAATCGACGCTGCTCAACGCCATCATGGGCGTGTTGCCGTCGCAGGGCGGCATCCGCTATCGTGGCCAGGCGGTCGAACGCATGAGCCTGGAGCAACGTGTGCTGGCCGGCATTGCGCTGGTGCCGGAGCGGCGCGAATTGTTTTCGAGCATGACGGTAGAAGACAATCTCTTGCTGGGCGGATTCCGCCGCGTGCGCCTCGGTCATACGCAACCGCTGGATCAATTAGCCACCGTGTTCGCACTGTTCCCGCGCCTGAAGGAAAGGCGCATGCAGCTGGCCGGCACCTTGTCGGGCGGCGAGCGCCAGATGCTGGCCATCGGCCGCGCCATGATGGCCAAACCGGATCTGCTGATGCTGGACGAACCCAGCCTCGGCCTGGCGCCGCGCATCGTCAAGGAGATTTTGCAGATCGTGTCCGAGCTGCGCCAGAGCGGCCTGGCGGTGCTGCTGATCGAACAGAATGCGCGCGCTGCCTTGCAGGTGGCGGACTATGGTTACGTGCTGGAGCTGGGACAGATTTCCATGCAGGGCGAGTCGGAAAAACTGGCGAACGACAGCCAGGTGATCCAGGCGTATCTGGGTTTTGGAAAACACTAGCACTCGTTCCATCAATCAATGAGGAGACAAACATGAACAAGATCATTCTGCTGCTGCAATCCCTGCTGTTGGCCGCCGGCCTGATGGCGAGCCAGGCATATGGCGCCAGCGACGCCGACAACAACACCATGAATCCGCCCAAACCCAACCTGACTTTCATGGCGCGCTTCTCGGTTGACCTGGTGGCGCCGATCTGGGAACTGGGTAAGACGTCCGACCTCGGCAAGCGCCGCATCATCCCGATTACCGGCGGCACTTTCAAGGGCCCGCTGATCAACGGCGAGATCCTCAACAACGGCGCCGACTGGCAAACTGTCACCGCCGACGGCTTGGCGATCATCGACACGCGTTATCTGCTGAAGATGGATGACGGCGAACTGGTCTACCTGCAAACCCGCGGCGTGCGTTACGGCCCGCCGGAAGTGATGGTCGAAGTCGCCAAGGGCAAGCCGGTCGATCCGAGCAAGTACTACTTCCGCCTGTACATGAACTTTGAAACTGCATCCAAGAAATATGACTGGCTCAACCGCGCCATGGGCGTCGGCTATGCCATGCGGCTGGGCAATGCAGTAGTCTACGACGCCTATCTGCTGAACTGAAGACGCCATGCGTTACCAGCCGCCGCTGCGCGACATGGCGTTCGTGCTCAATGATCTGCTCGATGCACCGGCGCGCTTGTCTGCCCTGGGCGCATATGCCGAGGTTGACGCCGACCTGATGCAACAAGTACTGCAAGAAGCCGGCCGCTTTGCTGCTGAAGTGGTCGCACCACTCAATCCAGGCGGCGATCGCCAAGGCTGCCGTTTTGACGGCGGCGAGGTGCGAACCCCCGACGGTTTCGCCGCCGCTTACCGGCAATTCTGTATGGCCGGCTGGCCGGCGCTGGCCTGCGCCCCCGAACATGGCGGCCAGGGCTTGCCGCATCTGCTCAACTGCGCGCTGTTTGAAATGCTGAGCGCCGCCAACCACGGCTGGACCATGTATCCCGGCTTGCTGCACGGCGCCTATGCCTGCCTCAGCGCGCACGCCGGCGCAGAACTCAAGGCCCGTTACCTGGAAAAAATCGTCAGTGGCGCATGGCTGGCGACGATGTGCCTGACCGAGGCGCATGCCGGCAGCGACCTCGGCCTGCTGCGCACGCGCGCCGTGGCACAAGCCGACGGTAGCTATCGTCTCAGCGGCGACAAGATTTTCATCTCCGGCGGCGAGCAAGACCTGACCGACAATATCGTGCACCTGGTGCTGGCGCGCCTGCCCGATGCGCCGCCCGGCAGCAAAGGCCTGTCGCTGTTCCTGGCGCCCAAGCTATTGCCCGACGGCAGCCGCAACGCGGTGCACTGTACCGGCATCGAACACAAGATGGGCATACGCGGCAGCGCCACCTGCAGCATGCGTTTCGACCACGCCGTGGGCTGGCTGGTCGGTGCTGAAGGGCGCGGTCTGGCAGCGATGTTCGTGATGATGAATGCAGCGCGCCTGCATGTCGGCGCACAAGGATTGGGAATCGCCGAAGCCGCCTATCAGCAGGCGCTGGCGTATGCGCGCGAACGCCTGCAATCGCGCGCGCCCATGCGGTCGTCCACTGCCGCGGCAGCCGACCCCATCGTCATGCAACCGGCGGTGCAAAAACTCTTGATGGCGCAACGCTGCCGCATCGAAGGCGGTCGCATGCTGGCGTACTGGAGCGGTTTGTTGCTGGATCTGGCGGAGCACGACGACGATGCAGAGCAACGCCGCCTACACCACGCGCGCCTGGAATTCATCACGCCGGTGATCAAGGCAATGTTGACCGACAACGGTTTTCAGAGCGCCAGTCAGGCCTTGCAGGTGTTCGGCGGCCACGGTTATGTCACCGAGACCGGAGTCGAACAATATCTGCGCGATGCGCGCATCACGATGATCTATGAAGGCAGCAACGAAATCCAGGCGGTCGATTTCCTGCTGCGCAAAGCACTGGCCGATGGCGGCCGGCGCATGCATGATTTCCTGGCGATGGTGGAACACGACGCATGCCAGGACCAAGACGGCGCCGATACCACCCATGCCGCACAGTTGCTGCAACTGACGCAGCGCCTGCGCGCGGCAATGCAGTCGATGGCCGCCGCCATGGCCAGCAGACCGCAACTGCCCTACTTCGTGGCCGATGAAATGCTGCGCCTGAGCGGCCACGCTGCGATGGCCTGGCTATGGCTGAAAGCGGCGCGCACAGCGGCCGCAAAACACGCCGCGGATCCGCGTTTCTACGCCGGCAAGCGCGACACCGCATGCTATTATTTCGCCTTCCTGTTTCCGGAAGTACAGCAGTTGCTGGGCGTCGTCGATGCCTGTCTGGCTGCTGACCAACCGGCGATACCATCCGACCTGATCCGACACAATGCTGCCTAAAAAGCCGGCCGAATTTGAGCTAGAAGATGCCGACGCGGCAGACGCTGCACCGCCGCTCGACCAGAGCGTCTTGCTGAGCCTGGTCGGCTACAACTGCCGGCGCGCCTATATCACGATCATGCCCTTGTTTGAAAAGCGCATGGCGAAGTTTGCGTTGCGTCCGGTCGATTTCACGGTGCTGAGCCTGCTCAGGGCCAATCCCAACATCAACCAGAAACGCTTGTCGAAAGCCATCAATGTGTCGCCGCCGAATCTGGCCACCCTGCTGGATCGTCTCGAACAACGCGACCTGGTGATGCGCCAGCGCAATCCTCAGGATCGCCGCTCGCAGACGCTGGTGCTGACCGCCGCCGGCAAGAGCATGTGCGTGAAGGCGGAAAAGACGGCTGCCGAGCTGGAAGAAAAAGCCACCGAGGCGCTCAGCGATGCCGAGCGCGCCCAGTTGATCACACTGCTGCAAAAGATTTTCATCTCCAGCCTCTGAGACGGCTCAGCCGGGCGATATCTACAAGCGATCAATTAACGCAGGAACACCAGGTCAGCGTAGCTGGGATTGGCGTGCGCCTGTTGGTATTGCTTGAGTTCTTCCACCACTTGCGCGCGGGTCTTGCCCGCCACCGGAGCCGAGGCGATGGCTTTGTCCGGGTAAGTAGCGTCGCTGATCGGCAGCTCACCATTGGCGCGCGCCTGCTTCAATTCTTCGATTACATCGGCACGGGTCTTGGTCGAGACCGATGCCGAGGCGATGGCCTTGTCCGGATAAGTGGCGTCGTTGATCGGCACCTCGCCATTGGCGCGTGCCTGCGCCAGCTCGGCGACCACTTCGGCGCGCGTCTTGGTCGAGACGAATTTGCTGTCTTCAGGATAAGGCGCTTCTGCCAGGGCGGCGCCGGCGAGGCTCAACATAAGGACGGCGGCGGAAATTTTCTTGATGTTCATGATTGACTCCAACGGGTGTTGCTGCAGCCGGACCTTCACACGAAAGTCCTGTTTCATCACTGCCTTCACCATGGAGATCATCTTATTTGTTGCAGCAACAAAGAAAAACCGGGATGCGAGCAATGCTCTATTTCGATTCCCGAAATAATGCCTGTTGAGAACGCGTCGAGAGGATGTTGGAGGGAAGCGCGTAATCGTGCTGGAATCCTTTCACTGCAAGGCTTTGCGCTGCTTGATGAAGTGAGCGGCAAAGCGATTATTGCTCCCGGGAAGCTAAGCAAAAAGAAGGTTAACCCGCTTGCTTCATTGCAGACGGCACAACAATCCCGTGACGCACCGCTGTCATTTCGGCAATGACCGAGACCGCGATTTCGGCCGACCCGTGAAATTATTTATAAGGTTTCAACGCTCTGCCAGCGCCGGTCCGGAACCGATGTGATATTGCTTGTACATGGTCCAGACCCGGTCTTTCACCTGATAGGTGGAGAAGCCCAGGTCGCGCAGGTCACCGTTGGCGTCAAACGCGATATTGCCGCTCAGGCCGTTGTATTTGATCGCGTGCAAAGCCGCCCCGACCTTGCGCGAATTGAGTGAACCGGCGCGCGCCACGGCCGCCGCCAACACGTGCACCTGGTCGTAGGCAGCGGCCGAATAGGGACCGGGGGCAGCGTTGTAGCGTTGCTGGTAATTCTTTTCGAAACTTTCCATCTGCTTGCTCTTGCGCTGGTGGAAACCGGGCGTGATGGAGACCGTGCCTTCGGCCCCCGGCCCCGCCGTTTGCAGGAACATCGGCCCCACCACCGAAGCCGCCGTGACCAGGCTGACATTGATGCCGAGGCGATACATGTTTTGCGCGAACATGGCGCTTTGCGAGCCGAGGCCGCCAAAGAAAATCGCATCCGCGTTGCCGAGCCGGATGGCTTTCAGGATGTCGTTGAAGTCGTAGGTGGTGGCGCTGACGGCGTTGACGCTGATGACCTTGCCGCCCAGCTTGGTGAAGGCGCTTTCGAATTTTTCCTTGTAGTCACGACCGAATACGCTGTCGTCATGCACGATGGCCACGCGGCTCTTGTGCAACTCCTGAGCGACATAGGTGGCGAGCACATGGGCGCGCTGCTCATCGTAGGCGGCAAAGCGGAATGCGGTGTCGTGGCCTTGCTGGGTAAAGCGGCGCGAGCCGGACACGGCGAAGTGCGGGATACCGGCCTTCTGATAGATCTCCGACGAACTGACGGCGACCGCGCTGTTGAAAATGCCGACCACGCCGACCACGCCGCTCTTGGCGAAATACTTGGCCGCGATCTCGGCGATACGCGGGTTGGACTTGTCATCCTGCACCAGCAATTTGAAACTGAGTTTTTCACCGCCCAGGCGCACATCGGCGCTGTTGAGCTCATCGATCGCCATCTTGGCCGCATTGACCATGCTGGTTCCACTGGCGCTGCTGAGGCCGGTGAGCGGCCCCGCAAATCCGATGGGAACGAGCTTCTCGGCCATTGCCGGCGAGGCTGCCAGCAACGCCGCCATGGCCAGCAGCAGGATGCTGCGTTTGCCTGACTTCTCCATATGTCCCTGTCCTTTCGACATCGCGCTGGTGTATTTATAGTGAGGCGCGACCCCGTTAGTTATATCACCCCCGACGGGGCTTGCATAAGGGAAATATGAAGCATAAAACCCGCTGATTTCCTCATCAGCGCGACGCAGTTATCGAATTGCCATGGACATGGACCAACCCTTGCCGCACGCGCGCTCAGGCGGCCAGGAAGGGCAGCACCTCGGCCAGTAATTCCCCGGGAGCATCTTCCGGCACGTAGTGACCGCAATCAAGCGCGCGGCCGCTGAGCCGGTCGGAGAAACGCGCCCATTCCTTGAGCGGATCGAAACACTTTTCGATCACACCGTGCTTGCCCCACAGGGCCAGCATCTCGCAGCGGATCTTGTTGCCGGCGGCGAGGTCATGGCGTTCGTGTTCCAGGTCGATGCCGGCGCTGGCGCGGTAGTCTTCGCAGATGCCGTGGATGGTGGCCGGGTCGCGCAGGCAGCGCAGGTACTCGGCATAGGCTTCGGGCGTGAACGGCTTGAGGCCGGCGCTGCGCCCGCCGATGGTGTGCTTCAGGTATTCCTCGGGCTGTGCGCTGAGCAGCAGCTCGGGAAACGGCGCCGGACGGATCAGGAAGAACCAGTGGTAATAGGCGGTGGCGAATTCCATGCTGGTCTGTTCGTACATGGCCAGCGTGGGGGCGATGTCGAGCACGACCAGTTTGCGGATCGCGTCGGGATGATCGAGCGCCATGCGATACGCCACGCGGCCGCCGCGGTCATGTCCCATCAGCAGGAATTCGGCATGGCCGAGCGCGGCCATCAAGTCGATTTGATCCTGCCCCATGACGCGTTTGGCATAGTTGCTGTGGTCGGGCAGGCCGACCGGCTTGCCGCTATCGCCGTAGCCGCGCAAGTCGGCGGCAATCACGGTGTAGCGCTCGGCCAGTTGCTGCGCCACCTTGTGCCAGATCACATGCGTCTGTGGATGGCCGTGCAGCAGCAGCAAGGCCGGCCCGGCACCGCCGCGCACGTAGTTGATGTGGGTGCCGTTGACGTCGGCGACGTGGCGTGTGAATCCTGCGAACATGAGGAACTCCTGTGCTGGTGTCTGGGCGGTCCGGGACTCGTTTCAAGCTGGCGCGACGGGCCGGGGAATGCAGCGATTGTACGTCTGCCATCGATTCTTATAATTAAGCAGGATTAAGTCTATTATTTGTTTGAATTTAATAATAAGAAAAGCCGCCCGGCGGCCGATATGACGCCCGCATCCGGCCGATCAGTCATCCAGATACGCGAACTCTTCTTCCGGCAAGACGCGCGAGGCCGGCTTCATCGCGCCATCCCGCGCGCACAGACGCGTGGTCACGGTCTTGCCATGCCGCGTGATGATGCCGGCGCTGAACTCGGGATTGTTGGGGCCACTGCCGAAGCCGGTGCGCACCGTGCGCTCGAACAGGAAATACTCATAGTCGCCGTTCTTGAAGCGGATGCGCTCTTCGCCGCCGCCTGAATAGCCGGTCTCGCTCTTGAAAAATTTTCCGCTCGCCGGCTGCGGCGTGTCGGGGTAACTCAGCTCGATTTTTTGCGCGGTGCCGAAACGGTATTGCAGCTTGCCGGCGTCATCCTTGCTCGCGCCCGCGGCGCACAAGGAAACTTGCTTGCCCTTGATGGTGCATTGGAACAGCGGCGTCTCGCCGGCCTCGCACAGGCTCTTTTCGGCCGCTGCGGCGACGGCGGCCTGGGACAGCAAAGCAACGGCGAAGAGGGCGGGTAATCTGGTCATGGCGGCAACAGTCAAAAGGTGGAATGAGGTCAAGTATAGCGAAGCGCAGCCGTCACGCCTGCCACACGCCATAGCCAGCCTCGCGCAGCCCGATCGCCAACTCGACCTCCATGTCGCGCGCGCCGTCGTAGGGCATGGGGTTATACATTTCGTACAGCTTGGGCAGCAGGCGCAGGCCGAATTCACGTACGTAGCGATTGGATTGGATGCCGGCCTTGTGCTTGTCGAAGCGCAGGTCGGGATTGAGCCCGGTCATGCCGACATAGACGCAGGGCTTGCCCGTGACGTAGTCGGGATTGGCCTTGCGAAAGCGCGTCTCGTAGAGTACCTCCGTCGACAATTCGATGACGTAGACGGAGTAGTGATAGCGGCGCGCCATGGCGGGATGTCAGTGCGCGCCGCCTGCGGCGGATTGGCCCGGCACCGTCACCAGCAGCATGCCGGCCAGCGCAACCGCAAACGCCGCCAGCTGGATCATACTCAATTGTTCGCCCAGCGCCAGTACGCCGACCAGCGCCGTGCTGACCGGCAGCATCACGGTGAACACGCCGGCGCGCGATGCCGGGATCGATTTCAAACCGGTCATCCACAACCACACGCTCCAGACGCTGGCGGCCAGTGCATAGAACAGCAGCAACAACCAGATGCCCTTGTGGACGGCGCCAAAGTCAAACTGCAGCGCAGTGTAAAAACCCAGCGGCGTCATCAGCATCAGTCCCCACAAGTTGATGATGGAACTGATGCGTTTGGGACTCAGCACGGCGGTCAGCTTCTTGCCAATGACGGCGTACGAGGCTTCGCACAGCACCGCCGCAAATATCAGCAGATTGCCCAGCCAGGCCTGGTGCGCTGCATCGCCATCGAGACCTGGCGCGTGCGGATTCTTTGCCAGCGACAGCAAACCGATGCCCAGCGCGCCACACGCCACTGCCATCCAGACGCGCGCGCCGATGCGTTCGCGCAAAAAAATCCAACTCATCACCGCCACTACCGCCGGGATCACCGACATAATGACACCGGCCGACACCGCACTGGTCATGCTGACGCCGCTGATCATGCAAATCGTGAACAGGAAATTGCCGAGGAACGACTCCAAAAACACCAGCAGGCGCGTACGCGGCGTCAGCGGCGCTTCGTCGGCCGGCTTCCTGAGCCAGCGCAGCATGGCGACGGCGCCGATGGCGAAGCGCAGCCACGCCAGCAGGAATACCGGCAGCGCCGCAGCCAGCGGTTTGGTCAGCGCCACATAGGCGCCCACCATGGACATGCTCAGGGCGAGGCAAACATAGGCCATCAGGCGGCCGGGAGTGTAATTCATGGGATAGAGGGTGAAATTGGGCTTTCCTGCAGGCAAGCCAGTCGTGCATTTTAATATGAAGGCCGGCGCCCGGCGGGGAATGGCGCCAAACCGGCGAATTCGCCGACTTGGTAAGATTTGTAAGCAAGTAATGCCAAGCCTTTCACGGCGACCGAAATGCCCTATATTTGAATCGTGGCGACAAACAGATGCGCCTCAACTGAAAGGACATCATCATGCTTACCAAAAAAATTATCCCCGCCCTGCTGATCACTGCTGTGCTCGCCGCGTCGGTTTCGACTTCCGCTTCCGCGCATGATCGCGGCGGCAACGGCCTGGCGATCGCCGCCGGCATTCTCGGCGCAGTCGCGGTCGGCTCCATGATCGCCAACGCCAACTCGGGCCCAAGCTACTACGCGCCGCCGCAACAAGTCTATCAACCCGCGCCGCAACCGGTGTATTACCAGGCCCCGCAGCAAGTGTATTACCAGCCTGCACCGGTGTATGTGCGCCCTGCCCCGGTGTATGTGGAACGCGAATACCGCGAACGTCCGGTGTATCGTGAATATCAGCGCGACTATCGCGACGTCTACTACAGCCGCTAACAGGCCGGTCGTGGATCTCTAGTCGGACGCGCACGACCGCCAACACGGCCGCTGCGACGCGCAAAGCAATTTGCCGTCGCAGCGGCCGTTTCCTTTTTGCGGCGAATCTTGCACGCCGCCCTTGTGCAATGGAGAATAGTGCCCAGATACCGGAGAACTCACGAGAGGGAGGTGTACATGAAGGTTCTGATTTTCGGCGCCACCGGCATGGTCGGCCAGGGCTTGTTGCGCGAATGCCTGCAAGATCCCGCCATCGATTCCGTACGCGTCGTCGGCCGCACCCCGGTCGGCATCCGGCATCCCAAACTGAGCGAATTGTTGCCTGCCGATCTGTACCACTACGACACGGTGGAAGAGCAGCTGCGCGGCTACGACGCCTGCTTCTTTTGCCTCGGCGTCTCGGTCAGCGGCAAGAGCGAAGCGCAATACACGCGCATCACCTACGACCTGACCCTGGCGGCGGCGCAGACACTGTGCCGCCTCAATCCCGAGATGCGCTTCTTCTACATCTCCGGCGCCAGCACCGACAGCAGCGAACATGGCAAAGTGATGTGGGCGCGGGTCAAGGGCAAGACCGAGAACGCGCTGCTGGCCTTGCCGTTCAAGGCCGCCTACATGTTCCGTCCGGGCGCGATCCAGCCGATGCACGGCGAAGTCTCGAAGACGCCGGCTTACCGCTGGTTTTATACGCTGACCGGGCCCTTGTTGTCGCTGTTGCGCGCGCTGTTCCCGCGTCACATCACCACCACCGAACAACTGGCGCGCGCCATGATCAATGTGGCCCGACGCGGGCACGACAACGCCATCATCCACAATGCCGATATTGCCGCATTGGCATAACCGGACAACAACTTACTTGCCGATTGTTCAAGGAAAAGCCCGTACAGGCGGCTTTTCTGCATAGAAATGAGATTTTGTCCTACAGAAATCGGCGCCGCTGCAGTTCTACAATGGATCACCTTCGATACCACTGAATGGTGAGCTGCCATGAGCAAGAAGATTGACTATCCCGTCTCCGATATCCGCCACTACCTCGAACCCGGCCCGGTTGTGCTGGTGACGTCGCGCTGGCGGGACGAACGCAATGTCATGGTGTTGGGCTGGCACACCGTGATGGAATTCACCCCGGCGCTGGTCGGCTGCATCATTGCCTCAAACAACCACAGTTTCGAACTGATCCGCAGCAGCCGTGAATGCGTGATCAACATTCCCACCGCCGACATGCTCGACACCGTGGTCGACATCGGCAATTGTTCCGGCGCCGAGGTCGACAAGTTCAGCCGTTTCGGCCTCGCCACCAGCGCCGCCGGCAAGGTGGCGGCGCCGCTGCTGGACGACTGTTTCGTCAGCCTGGAATGCAAGCTCTATGATGATTGCCTGATCGACACCTACAATTATTTCATCTTCGAGGTGGTCAAGGCGCATGCCGCCGCCAGCCCGCGTCATCCGCAAACCGTCCATTACACCGGCGACGGCGAATTCATGGCGGTGGGACAACATCTCAGCCGGCGCGGGCGCTTCATGCCGCAGAATCTGTAAGCACGTTCCCGACAATAACAAAGGCCGCACAGTGCGGCCTTTGTTATTGTTGCGGCGACCTGTAAAAGTCAGGCATCCACTTCGTGTACCAGGCGGCGCAGCGACTCCGACGAACCCAGCCGCGCGCTCGGCGGCGTGATGTCGATGGCGCGCTTGGCCGACTGCGATGCGGCACTGGTCACCAGGCGCGCAGCGTCGAGCTTGAACACGCTGACCACCTGCTCCAGCGTTTCGGCCTGATCCTGCAATGCCTGCGCAGCGGCGGCGGCTTCTTCCACCAGCGCGGCGTTCTGTTGCGTGACATCGTCCATTTGCGACACGGCCTGGTTGACCTGGCTGATGCCCGCGCTCTGTTCTTCGCTGGCGCTGGCGATCTCGCCGACGATGTCGGTCACCTTTTGCACGCTGCTGACGATGTCGCTCATGGTGGTGCCGGCCTGTTGCACCAGCTTGCTACCGGAGCCTACCTTGTCGACCGAATCGTCGATCAGCGTCTTGATTTCCTTGGCTGCTGCGGCCGAGCGTTGCGCCAGGCTGCGCACTTCCGAGGCCACCACGGCAAAGCCGCGACCTTGCTCGCCGGCGCGCGCGGCTTCCACCGCTGCGTTCAAAGCCAGGATATTGGTCTGGAAGGCGATACCGTCAATCACGCTGATGATATCGACGATCTTGCGTGAAGAATCGTTGATGGAATTCATCGTATCGACCACCTGACGCACCACGTCGCCGCCCTGCGAAGCGATATGCGATGCCGACAGTGCAAGCTGGTTGGCTTGCTTGGCGTTTTCGGTATTCTGCTTGACCACCGAAGTCAGTTGCTCCAGGCTCGATGCAGTTTCTTCGAGCGAGGCCGCTTGCTGTTCAGTGCGCGACGACAAGTCGGTATTGCCGACCGCGATCTGCCTCGCGGCGACGCTGACAGAGTCGGTCGAGGTACGCACCGTGGTGATCACGTCGACGATGCGCGCACGCAGCTTGTTGTAGGCGGTGGCGGTATGGCCGATCTCGTCCATGCGGTCAACCCACATCGGTTCGGACAGATCCAGCGAGGAGCTGACTTCTTCAAAGGTGTTGCGGATGTTGCGCAGGCTGCCGCTGATGTTGCGATACAAAGTCAGCGCCAGGGTGCCGGTCAGCAAGAACGCCACCACGATCACCGCCACCATGCTCTTGAACGCAAACTCGTAGGCGGCGATGCTTTCAGCACGCACATCATCGACCAGCTTGCTGTTGTAGGCGATGTGATCGTCGATGCCTTTCTTGACGCCGCCGGCCGACACCGCCAGTGGGCTGCCAGCCATCAGGGTGGCGCGCACGCCGTCCATGTCGCCGGCATGCGCGGCGGCGAAGAACGGCACCAACGCCTTGCGGTAGGCTTCCATGTTGGCGCGGTCGGCTTCCAGCATCTTGCGATCGGTATCGTCATAGAGCTGTTCTTTTTCATACTTGACGACGACGTCGTCGAAAGCCTTGTTGGCATCCGCCACAGCCTTGTCGAGCGCAGTCTTGTCACTCAGGTTGGAGAACACCGACAGACGATAGCCTGCCAGGCGCGTATCGGCGAGGAAGCCCTTGGCGGCATTCAAGCCGCTGATGCTGGGGATGATGCGGTTCTGCACGGTGTCGAAGCGCACTTGCGCGCGCTGCAATTGCACCAGGCCGTCGATACCGACAAAAAGGAGAGCCAGCAGGGCTACCGACAGGGTAAGGATCAGGCGTTTTGTGATTGTCATGGTCGTATCGTTTTCAGAAAAGTGGATAGGAGTCCAGAGCTGCGTTGGCTCCGGGGCTGGCGCTGTCTCCTCCACGACGGAGGTGCATGCTGGCAAACCAAAATTGCTGCGTCGCCGACAGAGAGTCCACTGCAACCGTCGGCCGGATGTTCCGGACCGACCTGTTGGCGACGCGGTGTGACTGCTTGATGAATCAGGTAGTGCGGACGATTACGCCGCCAATGGCGCGCCTTCGAAAGCGTCCTGCAAAGACTCGCCATGCTCGCGACAGAACTTCTGACCGGCGCGATAACCGACGTCGAACAGCAGTTGCATGTTGGACGACGACCAGTCCAGCACTTCCGGCCAGTGCTCGTCCGGAATGCCGCTCATCAGGTCGACCTTGAGCAAGCGGCGCAAGGGTTCGCCGGTGTCCGGATGCGTGTTGTGTTCAAGTTCGAACAGGCGCATTTCCGTCTTCGAGATTTTGACCAGCGGCGTGATGATGGAACGCACCCAGGCATCGTAAAGATTGCGCGGCTTGCGGATCAGGCGGTCTTCGCCGAGGATGTCGAGCACCACCAGCGTGTCGACATCCTCGTGTTTGGCGCCGCCCGGTTTGGACATCAGCGGATTGAAATTGAGCGTGTCGAGCGCGGCGCCTTCGATGTAATCGTCGCCGTTGATCTCGGTCGGCGGATACAGGAAAGGGAAAGACAGCGCCGCACGCACATGGATCGGTTCAATCTGCTGCTTGTCCCAGATCTGCATCTCGCCCTTGCTCATGTTGTAGGCGTTGATGTAGAACTCCGGCTTCATGCGCGCGATGGCGTCGAAGTCGATCGACTGCTCGAGGAAGGGATGGTGGGCGCACAAGCCCAGGCTCTGTGACGACAGGTCCGAGGGCGACATGGCCGACAGCATCAGGTGCATCCAGTCATTCCATGCGCCCGAGGCTTCTGCAAAACGCTGTGTGAAGACATCCAGGAAAGGATTGCCGCCGGCCATCGCCGACATCCCGGGCATCCCCGCCATGGCCGGCATCTGAGGCATTTGCGGCATCTGCGGCGGCACCTTGTCGCGGAAGCTGCGTGCGTCCTGGCCCGGCTTTTGGAAGATCTTGTAGTTGACCGGAAACATCTTGTAGATGCTGTCGGCGACACCGACTTCGGCCCAGCGCATCAAGGCCTCGCGCGGCGAACAATCCAAGGGCGCCTGGTACAGCAACCCCATCAGCACGCCGGCGCCGGATGCAGAGATCACATCGAACTCGATGCCCTCATCCAGAAACGCCGTCAATGCACCCGCGATCAAGGTGGAGTTCGGCGCGCCGCCGCCGATCACCAATGCTTTTTTTCCCGCCCGATACCGATTGGTCATGTGAGCCTCTCAGGTTCCCGTTGTGTTTTGGAGCAGTGCACCTCGCTGGATTGAGGTGAAATGATGCACTGCAAAATTTTCTTCGTGAGGGAAATATAGCCGCAAAGAAACACAAAGGAAGGGCTTGCCGTAATTTAATTAACGCATATCTGGTATTCAACAGGCTGATATGGGGATGCAGTCTCGGTTTGCGCGGCGACTCTTTACAAGTTGCGGGAGAGTCGATGAAGCAACTCTTTCCGTTATGACAGCACATCTCGTTCGATTGTCACTGGGCTGTAATGGATCGCCCGTTCGGCGCGACTATATCTCGTGCACATCATCCTGGAGACACGCAATATGAACGCATTCCGCTATTTTCTCGCCGGCATTTACCTGAGTGCGAGCCTGGCTGGCGCCAGCAAGGCCTATGCTGCGCAATGCGAGAAACAAAGTCCCGCGCACCGCTTGGCGCTGCTCGAGTTGTATACCTCCGAAGGCTGCAACAGTTGCCCTCCGGCCGATCGCTGGCTACGCCAGATCGACACGCGCACGACCGCCGATCGCGACATCGTTCCGCTCGCCCTGCACGTCGATTACTGGGATAGCCTGGGTTGGCGCGATGCGTTTTCGCAGCATGTTTTCACCGAGCGGCAAGAGCAACTGGCGCGACTCGGGAGCACACATTTTTCGTACACGCCGGAAGTATTCGTGAGCGGCAAAGAGTTTCGCGGCTGGCGTAACGAGAGCGAATTCCGCGCGGCCATGAAGGCCATCAACAGCCAGCCCGCCGCGGCCGACATCCACTTGTCGTGGCTATCGCTGACGGCCAACAGTGCGCAGATCAGGGCCGAATTTTCCGGTGCTGCAAGCACGGCGGTGGCTTATCTTGCAGTCTATGAAAATCGCCTGAGCAACAAAATCGGCGCTGGTGAAAACCAAGGCGCGACCTTGCAGCATGACTACGTTGTGCGACAGTGGCAGGGACCGATACGACTCGATGGCAAGACCGCCGTCACCCAATTATTCACCCCCGCCGCCGGCCATGACGGCAAGCGTCCCGACCTGGGCGTGGCTGCGTTCGTGCAAGATCCCAGGACCGGCGCCGTGTTGCAGGCGCTGGCCTTGCCGGCTTGTTGAGATCTGCCGGGGCATGTGTTGCGCCAGGATCACGCACGCGAGGAAGTGATGGAGGAAATAGGCCGCACGTCGTCCCGCAATTGGGATGACGCGCGGCCTGGTGTTGCCGCCTACTTACCCCAGCGCAGCACCAGCGGATCGAGCCGGCGCGCGATCTTGATCAAGCCTTCGCGCGTGGCCGGATGCATCGCCGCCAGCGGGTGGCGCACCGCATCCGACTTGATGATGCCGCCCTCTTTCATGAGCGCCTTGCACGACGCCAGGCCGCCCTGGCGATTTTCGTAATTGATCAGCGGCAGCCATTGCTGGTAGTGCTGCGCCGCCAGTTCGGTGTCGCCGGCAAAATAGGCATCGAGGATGCGGCGAATACCGTCGGGATAGCCGCCGCCGGTCATCGCGCCGGTAGCGCCGGCATCGAGGTCGGCCATCAGCGTGATGGCTTCTTCACCATCCCAGGGACCGACAATCGCCTCGCCGCCGAGCGCGATGATTTCGCGCAGCTTGTTGGCGGCTTGCGGCACTTCGATCTTGAAGTAGGAAACGTTGGCGATCTCTTGCGCCATCTTCACCAGCAAGGCCGGCGACAGCGTCGTGCCGCTCACCGGCGCATCCTGGATCATGATAGGAATGTCGATGGCCTCCGACACGGTGCTGAAGAATTCATGGATGCCGCGTTCGCCGATGCGTATCGTGGCGCCGTGATACGGCGGCATGATCATCACCATCGCCGCGCCGGCATCTTGTGCGATGCGGCTGCGCTGGGCGCAGATGCGTGAGCTGAAGTGGGTGGTCGTGACGATCACCGGGATGCGGCCGGCGACATGATCGAGCACCGTGCTGATCAAGGCATTGCGTTCGTCGTCGGTCAGCGCGAATTGCTCGGAAAAATTGGCCAGGATACAGATGCCGTCGGAACCGGCGTCGATCATGAAATCGATGCAGCGGCGTTGGCCCTCGAGGTCGATGTCGCCGTGTTCATCGAAAATGGTGGGAGCCACCGGGAAGACGCCGCGGTAAATCGGCGTGTTGCTCTGCTGTGTCTTGCTCATGGTCTCGTGTCTCTTTCCTGGTGATGCGGACAGTCGCTTGGTCTGGTTGTCTTTGCGGCGCCGCACTCACGGTTCAGGATAGCATCCAGCGCGAAGTCAAACACGCATCAACGGCTTTTCAGCAGTTGGTTGACTTGCTGGAACTCCATCGGCGGATAGTAGTAGAAGCCCTGGAAGAACTGGCATCCGATCGCCTTCAGGAATTTTTCCTGCACCAGTGTTTCCACACCCTCGGCGACGGTCGTGCAGGAAAGAATCTTTGCCAGCGATACCACCGCGCGGATAATCAGCTCGCTCTTCTCGCTAATGCCGATCTGCGCTACAAAAGACTGGTCTATCTTAATACTTTTCGTCGGAAAGCGACTGAGCTTCTGCAAAGAGGAGTAACCAGTGCCAAAATCATCGATGGTGATGCCGTAACCTTTGGCATTAAGCGCCTCAAGATGACGGATGGCAAGGTTCTCGTTGCCGACCAGGCCGGTCTCGGTGATTTCGAATTCCAGCAGGTCGGGACTGATGCGGTACTTTTGGCAGCAGGCATTGACCAGCTCGAGCAAGTCGGCACGCACAATGTCGATTGCCGACAGATTGATGGCGATGGGCAGGCAACGCTGGCCGGCGTCGAGGGTGCGACGGATATACGCGCACACTTCGCCGACCACGAAGGCGGTGATGAAATGGATGGCGCCGCAATTCTCTGCCACCGGGATGAATTCGGCCGGCGAGACGTCGCCCAGTGTCGGCGAACGCCAGCGTATCAACGCTTCCAGGCCGACGATCTCGCCGTCTTGCGTCACCTTGGGTTGATACATCAGGCGCAACTCGTTTTCGCGTAGCGCGCCGACGATGGCTTGCTCGATGTTGAGCTTGCGACGGATTTGTGCGGCGGCCTTGTCGTCGAATACGGCGACGTCTTGCGTACCCGAGCGACGCGCGGTGTCGAGCGCGATCTTGCCGCGCTGTATCAGTTCGTCGCCGTTGACTTCACCGGGACGCGAGAACGCCACCGCCATGGAAATCTGGACCGGATGCTGTTCACCGTCGACCGTGATGGCATCCGGCAAGCTGCGTCGGATGTGTTCGATCTGCGGGATGGCGTCGCGGTTGCCGTAGCTGCCCTCTATCGTGAAACTGAACACCACACTGCGCAGCCGCGCGTACAAACTGCCATCCGGCAGCAGCCGTTGCAAGGCGCGCGCAAAGCCGACGATCAGTTCATCGCCGGTGAGGCTGCCATGGGCATCGTTGACATACTTGATGCTGTCGAGGCGAATCACCACCAGCGCCAGCTGGCGATGCGACGACATGTTGGCCATGGTTTGTCCCAACTGCTGGCGCAACAAATCGCGATTGGGCAATTGCGTCAGCTGGTCATGGCTGGCGAGGAAGGATTCGCGCTGCTTGCTGCGGACCAACGCTTCCTGGATGCGGCGTATCTGCGAGATGTCGCGCAGCAGGACGATGAAATGGCTGGCCGTGGTCGGCGAAATGTTTTCGATGACGATCAAACGGCCCTCGCGGGTTTCAAACTCTTGTCCCGCTTTGAGTGAGTGAATGTCGGCGGCGGCCTTTTCCGCCTTGTCCTTGCACTTGTGCGCCAGCAAGGTGAACAAGCTGGCGTTCTTCTGGTCTTGCCGGCCGATGAGGGCGTCAGCCGGGGAATTGGCCTTGAGGATGCGCGCCTGGGCGTCGCACAACAGGATGGCGCCACCGGCGTTTTCAAAAATTTCCTGGTATTGCGCATGACTGCTTTCGAGTTCGATGCTGGCAGCGCGATGGCGCCTGATCGCTGCATCGAGCGCGTGCAGCAAGCGGAACACGCCGAGCGGCACGCAGATGTTGAAGAACAGGAACAGCAAGGACTGGATGTAGGCATGCGCATTGGCCAGCGGCGCCGCCAGGCCGGGATAGCTCGGCAACGGTTCATTGCGCACCAGCAGCATGAATGGAAACACGTTGACCGCCATCAGTACCAGCGCCACCCGCGAACCGAAGAAGATGCGACCGATCAGCGGCGCGGTGTAGACGAACATGATGCCGAACTTGGCGATCTCGTCATCCTTGATGAAATAGACGATGCAAAACGCCGCTGCGTAAATCGTCGCGATCAGGATGGCGCTGCCGAGCACCGGGCGCCTGATCGAGGCGTACACGCCCAAGGATAACGCCACAAAAAAACCCACCACCACGGCGATGATGTAATAGGCGCCGACCTTGATGGCGTCCATCGCGCTCAGCAAACCGATGCCGAATTCCAGCAACAGTCCCGACACCAGGATGATGCGCAGCGCACTCTCTTTCCAGACCGTGTTCTCCGCTGCACTGAGCGCATTTTCTTTCAGCAATAGCCACTGGAACATTGTATTTTTCTTGGTGAGTGTGGACGTGCGATGGGGCGCTTCTAAGGGTTGCCGTCGTCAATCGCGTCGCATGGCGCTTGCGGCGACGGCGAGGGGTGTGCCGTCGTGGCTACTTGCCACACCTGCCCGGGTAGCGCGCGGATGGCGCGCTGCCGGCATCGTTGATGTGCTGGCGACAACTCGGTTAATTACTAACAAGCTTTAACTTAATGTTGAATAGTCTCACAAACAATTTCCATTAGGCAATGACATTCGATATTCGCGACTGGTGATGTACACGTACTGACTCGCATACTGAATTAGATCACACGATGCGGTACGTCTTGCTTCAATTGGCAAAATTGCAATTCCCCGCGAGCGAGCAGATATCTCTTCAAGCTCGCATGCGATAGTTCAGGGCCAGGAGATGCATGACTCGCCGTCTGTTGACACGCGGACCCCGCGCAGGCACCCATCATGTATTTTTATTGCTCGTATTTTAACTGGTGCCGATCCACGCTGTTATGCAGTAACGCAATTCGACCGCCTACTTGCCGGCGTTGGGTAAGCGCCCATGAAAAAGCCCGCGTGCAATAGCTGCAGCGCGGGCTTCTTTATCGGGAAATCCGGATCAGGGGATTGCCATTTGTTTCAATGCTTGTTCAGCGTTTGTTCAGTTTGAATACGCTGACCACCTGCGTCAGTTTGGTGGCCTGCTCCTGCAGCGACTGCGCGGCGGCAGCCGCTTCTTCCACCAGCGCGGCATTTTGCTGCGTGGTTTCATCCATCTGCACGATGGCGCGATTGACTTCTTCAATGCCGGTGCTTTGCTCGGTGCTGGCGGCACTGATTTCACCGACGATATCGGTCACGCGACGCACACTGGCGACCACTTCATTCATGGTTGCGCCGGCCTGCTGCACCAGCTTGCTGCCGACGTCGACCTTGGCCACCGAGTCGTCGATCAGGGACTTGATCTCCTTCGCCGCTGCGGAAGAACGCTGCGCCAGGCTGCGCACTTCAGACGCCACCACCGCGAAACCGCGGCCCTGTTCGCCGGCGCGTGCGGCTTCCACCGCGGCGTTCAAGGCCAGGATATTGGTCTGGAAGGCAATGCCGTCAATCACGCTGATGATGTCGACGATCTTGCGTGAAGAATCATTGATCGAACCCATGGTATCGACCACCTGGCTCACCACATTGCCGCCCTGCTGCGCCACTTCCGAGGCCGAGACGGCAAGTTGGTTGGCCTGGCGCGCGTTGTCGGCATTTTGCTTGACGGTGGAAGTCAGTTCTTCCATCGCCGACGCGGTTTCTTCGAGCGAGCCGGCTTGCTGCTCGGTACGCGAGGACAAGTCGAGGTTGCCGCTGGCGATCTGGGTCGAGGCAGTGGCGATGGTGTCGGTGCCGGTGCGCACTTCGCCGACGATCCTCAGCAAGCTGTCGTTCATGGCCTTCAAGGCAACCATCAGGCGGCCGGTTTCGTCCTTGCTCTCGGGATGAATGTCGGCGCCGAGGTCGCCGTCCGCCACGCGCTGGGCAATGTCCACCGCCTTGGTCAGCGGCAACGAGACGATGCGCGCCACCCACACTGCCAACGCCATCGCGATCACCACGATGGCGACCAGCAGGCCGATAATCCAGCCACGCGCCAGGTTGAAGATCTTGTCGGCCTCATTGCTGGAGCGCGTGGTGCCGTTGTCATTGATTGTGACGATGCCGCCCAACTGCTCGACAGCCTGGCGGAACAGTTTGTTGGAGTCGCCCTTGAATTGCGCGCGCGCTTCATCCTTCTGGTTGGCGCGCGACAGCGCCAGGACTTTCTTGTTTTCGGCCAGGTACTTTTCCATGGTCTGCTGGAATTGCGGATACAAGACGCGCTCGTCCGGTTCCGAAATCATGGCCTCATAGCTCTTCAGATCCTTGCGGATGATGTCCATGCGCGTATTCATGGCTTTCTCCGCATCTTCCATGTCCTTCTCATCGGCCGCGGTGATGTGCTGCAGCTCGGAGATGCGGAAACGCGCCATCGAGGTTTGCAGTTGCAAACCGATCTTGATGCTCGGCATCCAGTTGGTGGCAATCTCCGTCGATGCCTGATTGACCTTGACCAATTCGATGATCGAAAAAATCCCCAGCACCGAGGTCAGAGCGATCACGGTGAGGAAAGAAAGGATCAGTTTCTTGGCTATTTTCAGGTTATAGAACCAGTTCATGATGATCGCCTCAGAGGGAGAGAGAGTACTTATATCGTTGATATTTTGATGAAGCAGCGACACATTTGCCGCCAGCTTCCCATGCATGGTACGCATCTCATCCCCCTCTTCATCACGCAAGAAGGAGGTTGTTTACCAGCCAGTTATACCGACCGGAATGCGCTGCAGAGGCGCGCCAAGAGGGGATGCACGAGAAGCGCCGGCAGTTCTTGCACGGCAATGTGATGTGAATGTGACTCTGGGCCTGTTATCTATTCATTGGCGATTGCCGTGGCGTCAGCATGCTGTCAGGATTTATCTGCCCCATAGATACGATAGAAGGCATCGAGCGAGCGCTCCACCGATTCTTTCACCTTGGCCGGCGACACCGTGGTGATCACGCCGAGAATGCGCCCCTCCGACCACTCCGCTTCCACCAGCACGCGAAACTGCATTCCCGTCAACCACGGATCGGCCTGGCGCAAGCTGCCTTTTTCCATGGCGCGTCGCATGAAGTCCGCAATCGCCAGCCAGCCGCGCCTGGGTCCGTTTTCGTAATACATGCAACCGAGCTCGGAACGCTCGGCGTTGTAATACAGCAAGCGTTTGATGGCGATTACTTCCGGCGACAACACCAGGTGCAGGTATTTATTGGCGAACAATTTCAATGTCGCGCGCACCGTGGCGTCGTCTTTGTCGTTCTTGCCGTCGTCGGCAAGGATCGCGAACAGTGACTCGAACTGCAGGCCCGCCTGCTGCTTCATGACCAGCAGGAAGATTTCTTCTTTCGACGAAAAATAGTTGTACAGCGTCGCCTTGGAACCACCCAGGCGCGCCGATATCTCCGCCATCGAAGCGCGATCGAATCCTATTTCATTAAACAGTTCCGCCGCGATATCGATGATCGCCTGACGTCGTTCTTCACTTTTTTTACGCATGTAACTCTTTACCTGTGTGGAAGGACCGCGACCACATCGCCATCCCGCCTGGTTTCCCCGGACGCTGTTGCTTTTTTGTGCCACTGCAGCATTTGCATCGCTTGCTGGCCTGTATTTTCGCCTAGTTTTGCTTGACGCTCGTTAAAAGTCAATACTATACTGAACTGTACAGTTTACTTATGAGTGGATTTTCATCATGCAAGTTCCATCTATTTCTCCGCCGGCAATACCGTCGCGGCCGCTGTTGAGTTTGTCAGCACTGGCGCTGGCCGCCCTGACGCTGGCCGGTTGCGCGCAATTCTCGGACCTCGGCCCGCGCGCCGAACCCAAGGCCGCCGAAGCCTATCAAGCGTCGCAAACGCTGGCCGGCAGCGCCGTTGCCTGGCCCGACGACAATTGGTGGACTGCGTATGGCGACCAGCAACTCAATACCCTGATCGGCGAAGCGCTGCACGGTGCGCCGTCGCTGGCGGTAGCGCGCGCACGTTTGCTGAAGGCGGAAGGCGCGGCGCAGCAACAGGGCGCCGCGCTGTTGCCGCAAGTGTCGGGCAATGCCTCGCTCGATCGCATGAAGCAGAGTTACAACAACGGCGTGCCGCCTGACTTCGTACCGCGCGGCTATAACAATGAAACGCGCGCCACGCTCGATTTCAGTTACGAAATCGACTTCTGGGGCAAGAACCGCGCCGCGCTGGCCGCCGCCACCTCCGACCTGGAAGCCGCACGCGCCGACGCCGCACAAGCGCGCATCACGCTGTCCACGTCGATCGCTGCCGCCTATGCCGAACTGGAACGCCTGTTCAGCCAGCGCGACACCGATCAGGCCGCCTTGCAGGTGCGCGTCGAAACCGAAAACCTGTTCCAACAGCGCCGCGTAAACGGCCTGGAAACGGAAGGCAGCGTCAAGCAGGTGACGGCACGGCGCGCCATGGCCGAAGCCGACCTGCTCAGCGTCGACGAGTCGATCGCCCTGCAACGCAACAAGCTGGCCGCGCTGGCCGGCGCCGGACCGGATCGCGGCCTGCAACTGGCGCGTCCGCTGATCGACATGTCCAAACCCTTCCATCTGCCCGAACAATTGCCGGCCAACCTGCTCGGCCGCCGTCCCGACATCGTCGCCGCACGCCTGCGCGCCGAATCGGCCGCCAAGCAGATCAAGGTGGCGCGCGCGCAGTTCTATCCCAACGTCAACCTGAGCGCGTATTTCGGATTCCAGTCGCTGGGCACCAACTTGCTGACGCAATCGGGTTCCAGCATCGGCAGTTTCGGGCCGGCGATTTCGCTGCCGATTTTTGAGGGTGGCCGCCTGCGCGGACAATTCCGTTCGGCCAGCGCCGGCTATGACGAAGCCGTCGCCAACTATGACAGCGCCGTCACCCAGGCGCTGCAGGATGTGGCCGATGTCGCCGTCAGCGAAAAGGCCCTGAGCGGCCGTCTCAACAAGGTGGAAGAGGCGGCGCACGCCGCCGAAGAAGCCTACCGCATCGTGCGCAACCGTTACGACGGCGGGCTCACCAATTATCTCGATGTACTCAATGCACAAGACACGCTGCTGACCAATCTGCGCGAACTGTCGACCCTACGTTCGCGCATGTTCGCACTCGACGTGGCCATGGTGCGCGCACTCGGTGGCGGCTACCAGCCCGCCATCTGATCGAACTCAACAAGATACAAGGAACCGTCATGTCACACAGTGATTCCCAGGCAATTCAAACCATCGCCGCCGGCGCCGACCAAGCTCCCGGCAAGCGCAAGAAGCTGTTCACCATTTTTGCCGGCGTGATCGCCGTGGCCGCCATCGGCTATGGCACCTACTGGTACTTCATCGGCTCGCGCTATGTCACCACCGACAACGCCTACACCGCCGTTGAAGTGTCGCAAGTCACACCGGCCGTCAACGGCATCGTCTCCGAGGTCAAAGTCGTCGACACCCAATACGTCAGAGAAGGCGATGTCCTGGTGGTGATCGACCAGCGCGACGCCGCCCTCGCGCTGGCGCAGGCCGAAGCCGACCTGAGCCGCGCCGAACGCCGCGTGCAAGGCTACTTCGCCAACGACACCGGCCTCGCCGCCCAGGTGCTGTCACGCGAAGCGGAACAAAAACGCTCGGCCGCGCAACTGCTGTCGGCGCAAGCCGACCTGCAACGCGCCGAACTGGATCTGCGCCGCCGCGAAGCGCTGGAGAAATCCGGCTCGGTCTCGGGTGAGGAACTGACCAATGCCCGCACCACCGTGCTGACCATGCAAGCCAATTTGAAAGCCGCCGAAGCCGGCCGCATCCAGGCCGACGCCAACCGCAACGCCACCCTCGGCGCGCAAAAAGCCAGCACCGTACTGACCGCCAACACCACCGTCGACACCAATCCGGAAGTCACGCTGGCGCGCGCCAAGCGCGACCAGGCCAAGCTCGACCTCGAGCGCACCGTGTTGCGCGCCCCGGTTGAAGGCGTGATCGCGCGCCGCCAGGTGCAAGTCGGCCAACGCGTGCAAGCCGGCACCGCCCTGCTGTCGGTAGTGCCTACCCATTCCATGCATGTCGACGCCAACTTCAAGGAAGGCCAGCTGGCGCAAGTACATCTGGGCCAACCGGTGACCATGAAGGCCGACATCTACGGCAGCGCGGTGGAATACCACGGCACCGTCGTCGGCGTCGCCGGCGGCACCGGTTCGGCATTCGCGGTGATCCCGGCGCAAAACGCCACCGGCAACTGGATCAAGGTGGTGCAACGACTGCCGGTGCGCATCTCGATCGACAGCAAGGAGTTGGTGCAAAAGCCCTTGAGCGTAGGCTTGTCGATGGATGTCTCGATCGATACGCGCGGCAAGAGTGGCGGCGCGGCCAACACGGCGATGACGTCCAACACCGACGCCAAGCAAACTGCCAACGCAGCAACGCTGTAGTCAGGCGGCAACCATGTCATCCCATTTTTCCGACGCGGGCATGAAGCCGCTGGAAGGCGCGCAGCTGATCGGTGCAGGTTTGCTGCTGGCCGCCGCCAACTTCATCGCCGTGCTCGACACCACCATCGCCAACGTCTCGGTGTCGACCATCTCGGGTGCGCTGGGCGCCTCGTCCAGCCAGGGCACCTACGTCATCACCTCGTACGCGGTGGCCGAAGCGATCACCGTGCCGCTGACCGGATGGCTCGCCAATCGCTTCGGTACGGTGCGCGTGTTCATCACCTCGATGATCTTGTTCGGCGTATTTTCGGCGCTATGCGGGCTGGCCAATTCGCTGGGCATGCTGATCGCTTTCCGCGTGCTGCAAGGTCTCGCCGGCGGCCCGCTGATGCCGCTGTCACAAACCCTGCTGCTGCGCATTTTCCCCAAGGAAAAAGCGCCCGCCGCGATCGGCCTGTGGGCCATGACCACGCTGATTGCACCGATCGCCGGCCCGATCCTGGGCGGGGTACTGTGCGATCAATACAGTTGGCCTTACATCTTCTTCATCAACGTGCCGGTGGCGCTGATCTGCGGCTACATGGGCTGGAAGATGCTCAAGCGTTATGAGTCGCCGCTGCTGAAACTGCCGATCGACAAGATCGGGCTGATCCTGATGATCGTGTGGGTCGCGGCATTGCAACTGATGCTCGACGAAGGCAAAGAAAAGGACTGGTTCGCCTCCAACGAAATCATCATCCTGGCGCTGGTGGCGCTGGCCGGTTTCGTCGCCTTCATGATCTGGGAGCTGACCGAGCGCAACCCGATCGTCGACTTGCGGGTGTTCCGCCATCGCGGCTACACCGCCAGCGTGACGACCATCTGCCTGGCGTTCGGCGCGTTCTTCGGCGCCACCGTGCTGACCCCGCTATGGCTGCAAGGCTATATGGGTTATACCGCTACCCAATCGGGCGAGACCACCGCCCTGACCGGCATCCTGGCAGTGATGACGGCGCCCTTCGTGGCCAAGATGTCGACCAAGGTCGATGCGCGCAAGCTGGTGTTCATCGGCGTGATGTGGCTAGGCGCGGTGACGCTGTTGCGCAGCTTCAACACCTCCGACATGACCAACTTCCAGATCGGCTGGCCGCTGCTGTTGCAAGGCATCGGTTTGCCGCTGTTCTTCGTGCCGCTGACCGGCCTGGCGCTGGCCAGCGTGGAGGAATCGGAGATGGCCTCGGCCGCCGGCCTGATGAGTTTTTGCCGCACCATGTCGGGCGCGATTGCGACCTCGCTGGTCAATACCAGTTGGGAAAACAAATCGATCTACTACCACGCCGAACTCGCCGGCCTGGTCGATCAGTTCGGCGACGCGACCAACGCGCTCACGCAAGCCGGCATGTCGCTCGACCAGGCGCGCATGAGCATAGAGCAAACCCTGCAGGCGCAGAGCATCATGCTGTCGACCAACCACATCTTCATGATGGCGGCGATTTCATTCGGACTGGCCGCTGCTGCGGTGTGGTTCGCGCCGAAGCCGACGCGGGTGGCGGATACTTCGGCGGCACATTGATCGCGATGCAGGTTGCAATCGATGCAGCATAAAAGAACGGGGCCTCGATCTTTTTCTTTATCTCCAAATCCTTTGTCCCATGAGATGTTCTTCGACCATATTATTTTTTGTCCCAGACACCGGGTTCTGTTTAGTAATAAAAAGCTTACGAATATGACCTTCTATACAGCATTTTTCTTTTTCGTCATTATCTCGATATTGCAACTGTAGAAGATCATTTCTTTGCGTTTTCTTCAAAGTGTAGAGATAAATTTTTTGTCGCTTTCTACGCTAATGAAACCACTATTTTCCGATGCGATGGTATAGGCAGAACCTAAGGCGAGAGAGGGAAAACTATGAGAAAAATAGGTGTCGTGAATTTATATTAGTTAGATTTCTCATTCACTTTTCTTCTCGTCCAGAAAACCAGTCAATTGTGTCATCGACCTTGCATCTATAAAAATTATCAGGTTGAACAACCTCGAAATCGGAAATATATTCAGTTCCAGTAAAGACGCTCTTTTTGTTTTTTGCTCATTGCAATTTCAATGTTTAAGAGGGGAGGATATAAAAAATAATCTACGAGGATTTGAGGTCATATCTAAAAGATAGGCTCGAGGATGGGCCTTTTCCATCGGACGGCTCAATGCTATGCATAGATAGCGTTTTTGTTTGTATTCCAAGAACGACCAGTCAGCTAATAGATCCAACTCAATATCGCCATTTTTCAAGGCGTTCTTGTAGCGACTGACGCTCATCTCTGTCGGGGTAGCATCAGCGACTGAATAGAGAGACTTGCCAAAAATGATAAAAGACATCCCTGATTTCGTTTTGGCATAACCAATTTTTGGGCCCCGAAATTGGCTATAACTTACCGTCAAATCACCCCGATAATTATTCTCCTCGACAATCTCGTTCATTGGTATTTGCGTAGTTTTTACTCCTCTTGCAGAGTCGCTGACGCTGCAAGAATTTCGAACAAGAGTTAGAGGGACCTGAGCATTGGCTGATATTGAAAATAGCAAAAATCCGATGACAATAATTTTTTTCATTTATAAGATTTTGCTTTGGTGGTATTCGTCCCAGAAAACCAGTCAATTGTATCGTCGACCGTGAATTTATAAAAATTGCCAGGTTCAATAAAACTCAGTTTTACTTGCGCGTTTTTTCTTTCGAAAATTCCATTTTTTAACGTATAAGGGGTCAATCGCAGGCCGTCCGCATCATATGCCGAGCGATAGTTGACAATCGTTGCCTCAAAAAATGTTGGATTGCCATCCGCGTCCTTACCGATACTTAGGCATGAAGAGAACAGGCTCGGTAATTTATAGCTCTTTAGCGATTGTCGGTATATAAGATAGACAGCTCTATGTCGAACTGCCGTGCCGCTCGCCGCGCTACTTTGACCATCAAGGCAGTAAAATTTCGAGTTCTGATACAGGAGAGGTTTATCCCCTAAATCCCCTTCAAATACGGGCTCATCTGGAAACCCCATGGCTCTTGCTAAAGAGATACGCTTTCCGTTAACTCTTGCAATTTGATGGTGTATGTCAATTTCTTTGCTTTTTTCTTTGAACATGCGATTTGGCAGGCTACTGTAGAACGAAGAGTAGTCCTCGTAAACAGTATCTGCCTGCACATTAAATACAAGGCATAGGCCTGCCAGAAAAATTAGCATCTTCATCGGTATGTTTTCCCGCCGGTGGCCGTTAAATAATCTTCATCGTGCGTCCAAAATATTGTCTGCCCATGAGCGGCAGTCGATACCCAAACGGCCGTATATTTCCCACGAATTTTAGAATCCACTTCTTTACCTGTTTTTTTATCCCTTACCTTCCAAAAAAGAGTTACTGACACGCGTTTTTCATCGACATTGAAAATATTGTGAACCGGATTGCCATACCTGAACCCATCCTTTACCTTCGGATGCGATTTGTAATGTCTTTTAAAGTCGTCTCCATCCCACCAATAAGCTCCATTTGATGGATCAGGGCCTTTGTTAGCTAGGGCGTTGGTAGCGCAAGATAGAGCCAATCTCATGCCGGAATCTTGTTGGACTTCAACGTCTGACGACTTCTTGAATTTTTCGTAGCGCGGATTACCATCTTTTACGGCATAGGTGTAATTGGGATCGGCCGCGAACATCTCGTCAATGGTTTTATTGCCCCATGCCCTCGCTCGGTTTGCTACTGCAAATGCTATTCCGCCAATTTCGTCTGGATCATTGGCCGTAGATGCTTCTCCATACGCAATTGCGGCCAACTTCCTTGTATTCGAATCAATAGTGCTCATATGGTTTTTTTCCAGGACGTTATGCGCGCATTACTTGAATATGGAATCTTGACCGTTCTGCCATCACTACTGAGCATGCCTTCATGTATTACACCATCGGAAGTTTCTATTCGATAGACAAGATTGACTGGAGAACCAGAGTCATCAACAAACTCAAAATATTGCTCCAAAAATTCGTCGGAGTTTTCAGCTGTAGCTTGTTTCGTTGAACCGTATCCTTGCGCAGCGACTTCTTCCGCCGTCATCATCTGCCAATCATTGTCCTGATAAGCGATCAGTTTTGGCGCTGGCCTGCAATCACAGACGCATATGTCGTCATTGAGGGCTGGACGTTTTCCCATCTAGTTGTCATTCAGACGCGCGCCTTGTCCAACGACCGTGCCGATCTTCTTGCACGCTGGGCAGTAGACCTTATCGTTAAGCATGATGTACTTGCGACCATGCCAGGTAGAGTGGTCTTGCGACGCTATCGGCGTCCCGCCAGATGAGGTCTTGTCACCTTCGAAAATGTAGAAGCGCTTCATGCCAACGAGGCTTCCAATGAGGGCGGTATATATCCCTCCTGGAGAAAACCGGGGATGGGTGGCATGCCTGCGCGAATAACGATGCCGTAACCTTTCTGGTCACTGGTTTCGATTACGTCGCCATTGCTGACATGGCTACCCTCAACGGCAACGCACTTTCCGTCATATATCGACGCAGCGCCCGCGCCTGAGGTGATGGTGGCAATTTCCCCATTCGGATAGCGCACCTCATCGCCAACCAACGCCACCGAAATACCATTAATTGTTCGGCCTGAGGTGGCTGTATGAACTGCGCCGCCATTCTTGGTTTTGGAACCTAAAGTGATGAAATCATGCTTACTAATGATGGGTAACGCTTTTACTCGCTGATTTTCTTCAATCCACCAAATCGCATTTAAATCAGTTACTTCGATTCCGTCGTACAGCATGCTGTGCCTCTCACCCTTTGGTTGTCGGATTAACATGTTAGTCATGTAAAAGTTTCCAGCAAGCCCTAATGCCGATCGGTTAAAACAAAAAAGCGCCGCTGCGAAGTTATTCGGAGCGGCGCCTCTTGTTTTTACGACTCTTTTTACTTCAAAAATCGAAGCTGATTGAATTTAACTAAACGGCATTAGCCTCGGCCCCGTTTTTTTATCCGCCGACTATTTCTGCGCCAGTTTCGCATCGGACCAATCGCCGCCCAAAGCCTTGATCAAAAACACCGACGTCAGCATGCGCTGCCCCATCAGCTGCGCCGCCTGGCGTTCGCTGTTGAGCAGTGACTGCTGCGCGGTGATCACATCGAGGTAGGTCGCCACACCGCCTTCATAACGGCTGTTGGCGATGTCCAGCACACGGCGCGCCGAGACAATCGCAGCCTGGGCCTGCGCATAAGCGCGATCCAATGCCGAGACACCGGTGATGCCGTCTTCCACTTCCTGCATCGCGGTCAACACGACGCGGCGGTAGTTGGCAACAGAGGCTTCATAGCCGCCCTTGGCGAAATCAACGTTGGCGCTGATGCGACCGCCATCGAACAGGGTCTGCGTCAGCGATACCCCCAGCGACCACACCACGCTCGGCGCATTGAACAAGGTCTCGATGGTGCGGCTGTCGACGCCATACGACGGCGCCAGAATCACACTCGGAAAGAACGCCGCACGGGCCACGCCGATTTGCGCATTGGAAGCGGCCATGGCGCGCTCTGCGGAGGCGATGTCGGGACGGCGCTCCAGCAGATCGGACGGCACACCGATCGGTACTGCCGGCGGCGTCATCGGCGCCAATGCAGGCGGCAAGGAGAAGTTGGGCGCCGGTGTGCCGGTCAGCGTCGCAATGGCGTGTTCATATTGCGAGCGTGCCTTGCGCAGCACATCCACCTGCGTCAGCGTGGTGTCGAGCAACGCTTGCTGCTGGGCGACGTCCAGACCGGAAGTCGCGCCGAGATCATGACGCGAAGTCGCCAGTTCCAGCGCCTTGCGTTGCAGCTCGATGGAACGCGACAGCACATCGAGTTCGACATCCAGTTCGCGCAGATTGAAATAGTTGGTCGCCAGATCGGCGCTCAGCAGCAGGCGCGTGTTTTCGAGATCAGCGGCAGATTGCTCGGCCGAGGCGCGGGCGCCTTCGACATTGCGTTGCACGCGGCCGAACAGATCAACTTCATAGCTGGCGTTCAGGCCAAGTGCAAAATCATTCTGCACCGTGGCAAAGTTCGGCGCATTGTAGTTGGTCAGCGGCCGGTTGCCGGCAATGCGCAGACGCGAAGCGCGCACGCCGGTGCTGACTTGCGGATACATGCCGGCCGAAACCGAATTTGCAGTGGCGCGCGCCTGCGTCAGCCGCGCAGCGGCGACCGCCAGCGTCTGGTTACCGTCCAGCGCCTGCTCCTGCAAGGCATTCAGTTTGGCGTCGCCGAAACGTTCCCACCACGCGCCCTTGGCTTGCGTGTCGCTCGGCGTGCTCTGACGCCACGGCGCATCGAGCTGCCAGGTGACCGGCATGTCGACGTCAGGCTTGCGGTAGTCGGGACCGGCTGCACAGCCCGCCAGAACGGCGGCGCTCAGTGCGACGGCTGCAACAGCAATCGGATGCAGGCGCAGCTTCATCACGACTTGCCTTGTTCGGCTGGTTTGCCGTCAGCTTTTGCGGCTGGCTTGGTTTCTGCTGCCAAGGCAACCTCGTCGCCTTCCGCTACCGAATCGGACGGATTGAGAATCAGGCGTTCAGTGCCGGTAATGCCGTCGAGCACTTCCACCGTCTGGCCGTAGTTGCGGCCCAGCTGCACGCGCTTCAGATGCACGCGGTTCTTGTCATCCACAGCAGCCACCAGCGTGCCGTCACGACGGAAGATCAGGGTATCGGTGGATACGACCAGCGCACCGCTTGGTTTCAGCGGCAGGGCAACCTGGACGAACGCGCCCGGCAACAAGGCGCCATCGGTGTTCGGCAGCGACACTTCCACCTGCATGGTGCGCGTGCTGGTATCGATCGATGCCGCAGTGCGAACAACCTTGCCCTCAAAGCTGCGGCCGCGCAGTTCGGATTGCGTCACGACGACTTTCTGTCCCTGCTTGATCAGATTGGCGTAAGACTGCGGCACGTTGATGTACACGCGCAGCGGATCGGTCTGCGCCAGCGTGAACAGGGCACGACCGGCACCACCGCCGGCACCCGGATCGATCAGGTCGCCGACGTCGACATTGCGGCGCGTGATCACGCCGGCAAACGGCGCGACAATGCGTTTGAAGCCTTCTACCTGACGCAGGCGTTCGACGTTGGCATCCGCTGCGGCCAGGTTGGAACGCGCCTGCGAGTAGCCGCTGCGCCGCTCATCGAGTTCCTGTTGCGAGACCGCATCTTTCTTGCGCAAGGCTTCCCAGCGATCCACCGTGCTCTTGGCCAGCTCGAGGCTGGAAGCGGCCTGCTGGCGCGCGGCGATGGCTTGCGATAATTGCTGGTCGATTTCAGGCGTATCAAGCTCGGCCAGCAGATCGCCCTTTTCAACGCGGCTGCCGATGTCCTTGTGCCAGCGTTTCAGGTAACCGGCGGCGCGCGCCGAAATCGGCGACTGCACGTAGCCTTGCAAGGTGCCGGGCAGCGACAGGGTCTGGCCGGCGTCGGTGCTCTTGGCGATGGCGGTCTTGACGTATTGCTTGGCGCGCTCGGTGGTGCCGGCCTGCAGTTCGCGTGCGCTGAACACGCGGCTGATGACGGTGCGGGCGGCGCCGGCGGCGAGCAGCAGCAATACCACGATCATGACAATCTTGGTACGACGGACGACTTGCTGACGTTTCAGCAATTCTCCGGAGGCATCCGGCTCAAGGGGATGGATGCCGAGTTGGGAATGACGTTCTTGCGACATTGCTTCAAATCTCCTGTTACGGCTGAGCAGGCTGCGACGGTGGCGTACCATCGCCGGCGGCCGGCTCGTGATGTTGGTGCGCTTCTTTGCGGCGCGCCAGTCGTTGATGAACGCCCGCAAACACGACGGGGACGAAAAATAAAGTCGAGACGGTGGCGAAGATCAGGCCGCCGATCACGGCGCGGCCGAGCGGCGCATTTTGCTCGGCGCCTTCACCGAGACCCAGCGCCATCGGGATCATGCCGATGATCATCGCCAGCGCCGTCATCAGCACTGGACGAATACGGGTAGAGCCCGACTCCAGCGCTGCCGCCAGCGGCGTGGCGCCTTCTTCGCGCCGTTGCCGCGCAAACGACACGATCAGAATACTGTTGGCGGTCGCCACCCCCATGGTCATGATGGCACCGGTCAGGGCCGGCACGCTCAACGTGGTGCCGGTGATGAACAGCATCCAGGCAATCCCGGCCAGCGCGGCCGGCAATGCCGCGATGATGATCGCCGCATCAATCCACGACTGGAAGTTGACCACCACCAGCAGGTAGACCAGCACGATCGCCATGGCCAGGCCGACGCCCAGGCCGATGAACGAAGACTGCATGGTCTGCACCTGGCCGCGCACTACCAGTTGGCTGCCGCGCGGCAGCCTGGGCTTCATTTCTTCCACCAGCTTGCTGACTTTGCCGGCGACATTGGCGAGGTCGGTGCCCTGCACGCTGACGTAGACGTCGATGGCCGGCAAGATGTTGTAGCGCGAAGAAATCGCAATCTGGCGGCTTTGTTTGACGTCCACCAGATTACCCAGCAACTGGGTGTTGAGCGGACCACCGGTGGCAGTGGCGACGCCGCCCGCGCCGACCGGAATATTGAGCAGCGAATCGAGCGAATCGACCCGATATTGCGGCGACTGCACGGCGACGTTATAGACCACGCCGTTTTGCGGATTGAGCCAGAACGCCGGCGTCGTCTGCGAGCTGCCGGACAAGGCGATCAGCACATTCTGGCCGACGTTGGCGGCGGACAGTCCGAATTGCTGCAGGCGGGTCCGGTCCATCTGCATGTCGAGCGCAGGACCGTCGAGACGCTGATGCACGTGGGCGTCGACGGCGCCCGGAATCTGGCGGATCTTCTTGGTCAGCTCGGCGGCCAGCTCGGCGTTCTTTTCCATGTTCGGGCCGGTGAACTGGACGTCGATCGCGGCCGGCAAACCGAAGTTCAGAATCTGCGTGACGATATCGGCCGGCTGGAAGAAGAACTCGATGCCCGGAAAACGCTTGGGCAACTCGGCGCGCAGCATGCTCACCAGTTGCTCGGTCGGGCGATGTCCTTCATGCAGCGACATCAGGATTTCGCCGTCCAGCGTGCCGATGGTGCCGGCATTGCTGTAAGAAAGATTGATGCCGCTGTTGGCCACGCCGATATTGTCGAGGATGGTTTCCAGCTCGCTGGCCGGGATCATGTCGCGGATGGCGGATTCGACCTGGTCGGCGATGCGCGCAGTCTCTTCAATGCGGGTGCCGGTCGGCGCGCGCATGTGCAGGCGGATCTGGCCGCCGTCGACATTCGGGAAGAAGTCGCGTCCGAGGAAGGGATACAAGAGGCAGGACAGCACGCAGAAACCGAGAAAGGCCAATGCGAAGCGACGGCGGTGCGCCAGCAGCGAGGACAGCACCAGGGTGTAAGCCCGTCGTACCCGCTCAAAGCGCGCATCGAAACCGCGATACAGGCGTTGCAGCAGGCTCGGCGTGCGGCCGTCATCGGCCGCGCCGTGCGACTTGCCCATCAACAGCATCACCAGTGTCGGCACCAGCGTACGCGACAAGATATACGAAGCCGCCATCGCGAACACCACCGCTTCAGCCAGCGGCACGAACAGGAAGCGCGCCACGCCGGAGAGGAAGAACATCGGCACGAACACGATGCAGATACAAACGGTCGACACGAACGCCGGCACGCCGATTTCACCGGCGCCGACGATGATGGCGTCGTGCAGCGGCTTGCCCATATGCATGTGCCGCTCGATGTTTTCAATCGTCACAATGGCCTGGTCGACCAGGATACCGACCGAGAGCGCCAGTCCTCCCAAGGTCATCAGGTTGAGCGTCTCGCCCAGCATGTACAGCACCAGGATCGAGGCCAGGATCGACAGTGGAATGGTCAGCGCAATGATCACCGTGCTGCGCCAGTTGCCGAGGAACAGCAACACCATCGCCGCGGTCAGGCCGGCGGCGATCAATGCTTCGGCGACCACGCCCTTGACCGCCGCTTTGACGAACAGCGACTGGTCGAACAGCGGCGTGATCTTGACGTCGGCCGGCATGGTTTGCTGCGCTTGCGGCAGCAGCGCGCGCAGGTTATTGACGATGTCCAGCGTGGAGGCGCCGCCGTTCTTGAGCACCGACAGCAACACGCCGCGCACACCGTCCTGACGCACCACGTTGGTTTGCGGCGAGAAGCCGTCGCGCACGTAGGCGACGTCCCGCAGATACGTGGTGGCGCCGTTGCTGGTGCGCACCGGCAGATCATTGAGGCCGGCCACCGCTTCCGGCGAGCCGTTCATCTTGATGGTGTATTCGGTGCCGCCGAACTTGGCGGTGCCGGACGGCAGAATCAGGTTTTGGGTGTTGACCGCATTGACCACATCGACCGGCGACAGGCCGCGTGCCTGCAGCGCCTGGGTGTCGAGGTCCACCGAAATCAGGCGGGTTTTGCCGCCGTAAGGAAACGGCACGGCCACACCGGGAATCGTGATCAGTTGCGGACGCAAGGTGTTGACGGCGGCATCGAACAGCGCCTGTTCCGGCAAGGTCGGGCTCGACAGCGCCAATTGCATGACCGGGATACTGGAAGCGGAATACTTGATCACCAGCGGCGGCGTGATGCCAGGCGGCAGCTGGCGCAACTGCGATTGCACCGAGGCGACGGTCTGGGCGATGGCGTTCTGGATGTTGGCGGTAGGCTGGAAGAACACCTTGATCACGGCCACGCCGGCCAGCGATTGCGATTCGATGTGTTCAATATCGCTGACCACGGTGGTCAGGCCGCGCTCATTCTGGGACGCGATGCGTTGGCCCATTTCCTGGGCCGACAAGCCGTTGTAGTTCCAGATGATGCTGATCACCGGAATATTGATTTCCGGGAAGATATCGGTCGCCATTTTCATGAGGACCAACGGCGTGGACAGCACGATCAGCATCGCCATCACGATAAAGGTGTACGGGCGACGCAGCGCCAACTCGACCATGGACATGAACTTTGGTTCCCTGAAATGAGACTTTTATTATACTTAGAATAATTTGCCGTAAAGCTACTACTCTTGTGCTTTCTTTCCCTCTGTTGCGCTCTTTCTGCATCCAACCGGCAAAAGACTTACCATTTCAACTTCCTCAACTTCTTGCTCCGGCCCTGGAAAGCAGCCATGGAAGCCTTGCGCACCCGCATCGAAGCCAGCGTCATCAGCATCAGCCGCCCTCCCGGCAGTCCCGACTTTCGCCTGCCCAAGGGCGATCCCGGCCTGTTCGGCCCGGACTCGGCAGCCTGGCTGGTGCACAGCGACTTCACCGCGATGCTGATCGGCGGCGTCAGTGCGCTGTTATTGCAGATGCTGCACCCGCTGGCGCTGGCCGGCGTGTGGGATCATTCCACATTTCAGCAAGATATGCTTGGCCGCCTGCGACGCACCGCGCAGTTTATCGCAGGAACGACGTATGGCAGTCGCCGCGACGCCGAGCAACTGATCGCGCTGGTACGCCGTATCCACGGCGGCGTGCGCGGTGTTGCGCCGGACGGACGCGCCTATTCGGCAGACGATCCCGACTTGCTGACCTGGGTGCACGTGGCGGAGGTTTCCAGTTTCTTGCACGCGTATCTGCGGTATCGCAATCCGGCACTGGGCGTGGCGCAACAGAACCAGTACCTCGACGAAATCGCGCTGATCGCGGAACAACTTGGAGCAAGAAACGTACCGCGCAATCTGCGCGACATGGCGGCATACATGGAAGACATGCGGCCGCAACTGCGTTGCGACGAACGCACCTTGAAGACCCTGGAATTGGTGATGACGGCGCCGGCGCCGAATGCGCTGGCGGTACCCTGGACGCGCTTGATGACGCGCGCCGGGATTGACTTGCTGCCGCACTGGGCCAAGCTGCAACTCGGCGTGAAACCGCTGCGGCCGCTGCAACAGGCGATGTTGCAGCAAGCCGTCACACTGGCCGCCCGGCCGATACGCTGGGCGGTCCGGCAGAGCTCCGCCCAGTTGGCGCGCCAGCGCATGAGCGGCTGACGCGCCGGTTTAGTGCGCGTCGGCGGAAGGCGCTTTCGGTGGCGCCACCTTGTGCATGAACGGTATCAATACGATTGCCACCAGGAAGCACACCATCACCGCAAGGAAGGCATCGGCAAACGTCTGCGTCTGCGCTTCACGCATGGTCAGCTTCCATAGCTGTTGCAAGGCCGCGGTCGGCGCGCTGCCGCCGTCCAATCCCCACGCCAGCACATTGGTGGCGGTGTTTTGCACCATATTGTTCATCGCTTCGTTGGCGCTGTTGAGATGTTCGGCCAGGCGCAGGAAGTGCAGGTTGGTGCGGTCATTGAGGATGGTGCCGCACACCGCGATGCCAATTGCGCCGCCCAGGTTGCGCATCAGGTTGAACAACCCCGAGGCCTGCTTGAGTCGTTCCGGCTTGAGTGCGCCGAGCGTCAGCGTCACCACCGGCGCCACCGCAAACTGTTGCGCAAAACCGCGCAAGGCCTGCGGCAACATCAGTTCGCGCCAGCCCCAGTCGTGGGTGATCGGCGTGAAGTTCCACATGCTCAGCGCAAAACAAGCCATGCCGAACATCATCAGCCAGCGCAAGTCGACGCGCCGCCCCAGGTAGGTATAAAACGGAATCGCACAAATCTGGAACAAGCCGGTGGCGAAAATCGCCAGGCCGATATCGAGCGCGCTGAAGCCGCGCACGTGCGCCAGGAACACCGGCGTCAGATACACCGTGGCGAAGATGCCGATGCCGGTGACGAACGAAAAGAAACAACCGAGCGCAAAGTTGCGGTCCTTGAGGGCGCGCAAGTCGACCACCGGATTCGCGTAGCGCAGGCTGCGCCAGATGAAGGCGATACCGGCGATGATGGAAATCCACACCGTGGTGCGGATCAGATCGTCGCCCATCCATCCCAGGCGCGGACCTTCTTCCAGCGAATACTCAAGACAACCCAGGCTGGCCGCCAGCAAGATCATGCCGAGATAGTCGGCGCCCCTGAGCAGCGACATATTGGGCTTGTCGATGCGCACCAGCATCGGCACCACGACGGCGACGAAAATCCCCGGCACCAGATTGATGAAGAACAACCAGTGCCACGAATAATTGCTGGTGATCCAGCCGCCCACGGTGGGCCCCAGGGTCGGCGCCAGCGACGACAGCGCGCCAACGGTCGCGGCCGCGATCACGCGCTGATGGCCGGAAAAATAAAAGAATGCCGAGGTGAACACCATCGGGATCATCGAGCCGCCGAGAAAACCCTGCAGCGCGCGGAAAAAAATCATGCTGTTGATATCCCAGGCCATGCCGCACAACATGCTGGCGATGGTGAAGCCGACCGCTGAAGCGCTGAACAACCAGCGCGTCGACATGACGCGCGCCAGCCAGCCGGACAAGGGGATGACAATGATCTCGGCAATCAGGTAACTGGTTTGCACCCACGCGGTTTCATCGGCGCCGGCCGACAAGCCGCCGCCGATATCGGCCAGCGAAGCCGAGACGATTTGTATGTCGATCAGGGCGATGAACATGCCCACGCACATGGTGGCGAAGGCAAGGATCTTGGCCCTTTGCGTGAGCTCGGCGGGCAAGGCTTGCGGCAGCGTCATGGCCGTGCTGGCGGTCGCGCTCATGCTCAGCTCCGTGAGGCGTTGCTGGCGTCGGCAGCATGGGCGGCGCGTTCATCCACTTCCGCCGTCACCGACAAGCCGGGGCGCAACTTGCCCAACCGCGATGCGTCGCCGTCCAGCAAAATCCGCACCGGCACACGCTGGACGATCTTGGTGAAATTGCCGGTAGCGTTTTCCGCCGGCAGGATACTGAATTGCGCGCCGGTGGCCGGCGCGATGCTGGCGACATGGCCTTCGAACACTTCCGCGGGCAACACGTCAGCCTTGATCTTCACCGCCATGCCGGCGCGGAAATGGGCGATCTGGTTTTCCTTGAAGTTGGCGTCGACCCACAAGCCTTGCGCCGGCACCACCGACAACAGCTGTGCGCCGGTAGCGGCATAAGCGCCGAGGCGTGCGCGCCGGTTGCCGACCACGCCATCCACCGGTGCGCGCAATTCGGTATAGGCGACATTGAGCTCGGCCAGCTTGCGTTCGGCAATCGCCTGCTGCAACGCCGCCTGGGCCTTTTGCTTTTGCGTGGCCAGCACCTCGAGCTGGCGTTGCGCCGCATGCAAACCGGCTTGCGCCTTCTGATCGTTGGCCTGGGCTTGCTTGTAATCGGCATCGGCCTTCTGGAAGCTCTGCACCGATACCGCCGCCTTGGACGACAGGCTCTGGTAGCGCGCCTGGTCGTCGCGCGCGCGCGAGGTTTCGGCACGACTGGCGAGTACGCCGGCCTTGCCCTGTTCGATCACGGCTTCTTGCAAATGACGCTCGGCGTCGATATTGGCCAGCGTCGCTTCCTGCGCCTGCACCGCAGCGCCGAGTTTGTTGAGTACGGCAACGTAGTCGCGGTCATCGAGTTTGATCAGCAAGTCGCCGGCCTTGACGCGCTGGTTGTCGGTCACCAGCACTTGCGCGATATTGCCGGGCACCTTGGGCGCGATCACGGTGATGTCGCCGCCGACATAGGCGTCGTCGGTGTGTTCCCAATAGCGGCCTTCGGTAAACCAGTAAATCAGATACGCCGCCAGCGCCACGATCAGCGCCAGTGCGACGACGATTTTCAGCCATCCCTGCTTGCTCTTCTTGTTTCCCGCCGCGGACTGCCCGCTGCTTTCCGCCGTCGCAACACTTGCTTGATTGTTCATGTTGTACCCCAGTCTTTCTATAGATAAGCCCGCTCGGAGCCGCTGATGAAAATTCCTGTTCGCCCTGCCAACCCTTGTCCGGTCGCACCTTTGCGACCGGATAAATATTTCAAACTGCTAGTTGCTTTCATTTTGATAGTTAGATTAAACTAGAGACTATCATTTTGCAAGTAACTTTTCGAAAGTCGTTTTTTCAAGAGGAATCCGCGATGGACAGCAATAAACTGATGGGATCGACCAGCCTGGGCGCGATCGCGCTGGCGGTCGGCGTATTTCTGACGGGCTGCGCCAGCGGCCCCGATTACCAGGCACCGACAGCGAGCGGCGCGCCCTTTCACAACGCCGGCTTGCTGGCGCAGCGCACTGTTGTTGCGCCGATGCCGCAACTCGATCAATGGTGGACCGGCTTCAAGGATCCGGTGCTGAGCCGTATCGTTCAACGCGCCATCGAGCAGAACCTGGACCTGGCGGCGTCACTGGCGCGCGTCGAACAAGCCCAGGCGGCGGCGCAGCAAGCCGGCGCGCAACGCCTGCCGCAAGCCAATCTGGAAACACAAGCGGGCCGTCAACGGCAGTCGCTCAATAGTCCGCTAGGCAAGATCGCTAGCAACTTCCCCGGTTATGAGCGCACCCAAACGCTGTACGACGTCGGCGTCGGCGCCAGCTGGGAACTCGATCTGGCCGGGTCGCTGAAGCGCGGCGCCGAAGCCGCCAAGGCCGAACGCGACGCCGCCGAGGCCGATCACCTGGGCGTGCGCATTTCGATTGCCGCCGAAGCAGCCGACGCTTACTTCCGCATCCGCGGCGCGCAGGCGCGTATCAGCATTGCCGAAGACCAGGTCAATACCAGCGCCCGGTTGCTGGAGCTGGTGCAGTTACGCCTGCACGACGGCATGTCGAGCCAGCGTGAACAGGCGCTGGCGCAAGCGCAGCTGTCGCAGGCGCGCGCCGGCATCCCGCCGCTGCGGATTGAGCTGGAACGCCAATTGAATCGCCTTGATGTATTGATGGGCACGGCGCCCGGCACCTATGCGCAAGCGTTGAGCACGACGCCAGTCGAACTCAGGCTGACCGTGCCCGCCATCAGCGTCGCCGATGGCAATGCCGCCCTGCTGCGTCGGCGTCCCGACGTGCTGGCCGCAGAACGCCGGCTGGCGGCGTCGAACGCGCGCATCGGCGTAGCCATGGCGGAGTACTACCCCAAGCTGTCGCTATCGGCCTTGCTGGGATTTGAAAGCCTGGGCGCTGCCGGCTTGTTCACGGCCAACAGTGCCCAGCCGCAGGCGGCGCTCGGTTTGCGCTGGAGACTATTCGACTTTGGCCGCATCGATGCCGAAGTGGCGCGCAGCAAGGGTGTCAACCAGGAAGCGCTGGCGCGTTACCGGCAGTCGGTCTTGCACGCCACCGAAGACGTGGAAGACGCCATCGTCACGCTGGTACAGCTTGAGAAGCAAAGTGTGGAACTGAGTGATGAGGTCACCGCACGCCAACGCGCACGCGGTGCGGCACAAGATGCATTCCAGGGCGGCGCGCTCAGCCTGAGCGAAGTGCTGGAAGAAGACCGCCTGCTGCTGCATGCGCGCGATCAACTGGCGCAGGTGCGCGCTGACGATGCGCGTGCCGCCGTAGCGACATTCCGCGCATTGGGCGGCGGCTGGTAGGGCAGGAAACCCAGCGCCGGCACACATGCCGGCGCTGGCAAGCGATAAGCAACGATCAGGCAGTGTGCTGGTTGCGCGCTTCGTAGGTTTTCAGATGGGCGTAGACCACTTGCAGCAAGTCGGTTTTTGCCCTTGCTTCGCGACCGCGGCGCAACAGGTCGCCGATGATGTGATCGGCTTCGATGCGCGCGTTGTTGCTGATGTCGCGGAACATCGAGGCGGTCAGTGTGGAGCCGGCTTCGGTCAGCATCGTGCGCGTGCGCTCGTAGAACGGCCCACTCGGTGCGTGGCCGTTGGCCGCAGCGATGGCGCCGTTTTCTTCCAGCAGCGCGGTGATGAAATCGCGTCCGCCGGGCGCCTGCAAAATGTCGCCGACGCTGGACCGCATCAGGCTGGTGCTGCCGGCCAGCGAGGCCAGCATGATCCACTTTTCCCACATCGATTGCAGGATGGCGCTGCTGACGTTGACGTCGAAACCGGCGCCGGCGATTTCCTTTTCAATAGTCGCCAGGCGCGAGGACATGGCGCCGTCGCGTTCGCCGAAGGTCATGCCGTGGAAAGTATTGAGATGCTTGATCGCGCCATCGGCATCGATGGTGCTGGCGATCACGCATTGGCCGCCCAACACCTTGTCGGCGCCAAAGCGTTGCGCCAGGATATCCAGGTGTTGCATGCCATTGAGTAGCGGCAAGATGACCGTATGCGGCCCGACTGCGGCGGCGAAGGACGCGATGGCGTCGCCCAGGTCATAGGCTTTGCAGCTCAGGATGATCAGGTCGTAGTGCTGTCGGAGGTTTTCCTTCAACACGGTCGGCGGCGTTGACAAGCTCAGGTCGCCCTTCGGGCTCTTGATCTGCAAGCCGTTTTTCGCCAGCAAGGCGGCACGCTTGTCGCGCACCAGGAAAGTCACATTGCGGCCTGCGGCCAGCATGCGCCCGCCAAAATATCCACCGACGGCGCCGGCGCCCACCACCAAAGTTTGCATCGTTCTGTCTCCTCGTTTCATTCTTCCGGATTGCGTTCTTGCAAATAGTCGTCAATGCTTTTCTGCGGCAGCGGTTGCGTCGGATCGCCCAGGTTGCGACTACCCCAGTCGTACATGGCCGCGATCACGATACGAAAATCGCGACCGCGCTCGGTGAGCAGGTATTCATAACGTGGCGGATGCGGCCGATATTGGCGACGTTCCAGCAAGCCGGCGTCGATCAACGTCTGCAGTCGACGCACCAGCATGTTGGGGGATATTGCCAGATTTTTCTGAAACTGGTCGAAGCGGCGCAAACCGCGCAGGCAATCGCGCAAAATCAGGATGCTCCACCACTCCCCCACCACTTGCAGGGTGCAGGTGACGGCGCAATCCTGGTCGTCGAGACATTTGCGGCGCATGCGCGCTTGGCCGGTATCTGCGCCTACTTGGTGTAGCGGGCGGCCGGATGCTTGAACGAGAGGTTCGGTCCCATCGCGTGACGTGCTGCAGTCAGGGCGTCCCATTGGCCGACATCGGGCAATGGTGGAATCGTGACTTGTTCGCCAAGGTCCAGACCGGTCAGCGCAGCGTTGACCAGATCGTCCACGCCCATCAGCATGGCGTCGGGCAGGCTGGCGATGTCGCTGCCCGAGCGCTCCCAGATCTCCGTGCGGGTGGCGCCCGGCAACACGGCTTGCACGCGCACGCCATGCTTGCCCAGTTCGTTTTGTAGCGATTGCGTGAAGTTCAGCACGAAGGCCTTGGTGCCGCTGTAGGTGCCGTTGAACATTTCCGGCGCCAGCGCCAGCACCGAAGCGAGGTTGATCAGCGTGCCGCCCTTGCGCTGGATAAAGCCGGGCGCAACCGCTGCCGCCAGTCGCAGCACCGCGGTGATGTTGAGCTGGATCATGGCGTCGTATTTGTCGATGTCGCCGTCCACCAGTTCGCCGGCAATGCTCATGCCGGCGTTGTTGACCAGCATGGTGATGGCGGCATCGCTGCGCAGGCGTTGCTCGACCTTCAGCAGATCGGCCTTGTTGACCAGATCGGCCGGCAAGACTTCGACTTTCACCGAGGTTTCCTTGCGCAAGCGCTCTGCGACCTGATCCAGGCGTTGTGCGTCGCGCGCCACCAGGATCAAGTCGTAGCCGCGACGGGCCAGACGATCTGCATAGGTAGCGCCAATGCCGGTCGAGGCGCCGGTAATCAGTGCGGTGCCGAGTTTGTTGCCGTGGTTTGCTGCATTGCTCATAGGGGTTCTCCGAAAGGGTAGCGTCCGATCATTCGGACAGTTACTTTCATAATAATAGTTACAAAACGAAAGTCAAGCAAAGGCTTTGTTTTTATCGGATCGATAGGAAATAGCTAATACCGCGCGCAGGCGGCGCGTGCGACGGCAGTCGAGCAGGTTTGCGGGCAGATCAAGGCCGGCGCCGGACGGCGCCCGCATGGCCAGGGAAGCGCGATTATTCGCCGAGCAGCACGCCCGGGAAATTGCGCATGGTGCGGATGAACGGCGCCGTGCTGCCGAGCGCGCGCGACACGACCAGTGCGCCGTGCATGCGGATCAGCGCATCTTCGGCGCGACGCGTGGCTTCTTCCGTCGACACGCCGTTTTCAGCGACCACCGCAGCGAGCGCCTTGATCAATCCGCTGAGTCGTTGCTTCAGGTATTGCTGGAAGAAATCGCCGGCCTCGCCGATGGTGAACAAATCAGTCAAGCAAGGCAGGCTGCCTTTGGCATAGAACTCGGAGAGCGCTGCGGCGAATTTCTTGAGGCGCTTTTCCACCGGCGCATCTTCGCTGAGCGTCGGCATCACGTGCTCGCCGAACCACACGCCGACCACCCCCATCGCCGCTTCCGCCATATCGGTTTTGCCATTGGGGAAGTAGTGGTAGAGACTGGATTTGCCGAGGCCGGTGGCTTCCGACAGGCTGGCCAGGGTCGCGCCCTGGTAACCCGAGCGACGGAATTCGGCCAGGATGCGTTGGGCAACTTCTTCACGGGACAGACTGGGCGCGGGCATAAGCAAATCTTGAATGGTTGGCAGGGCGGAACGGACAGGGCCGCTATCGCACCAGGGGCATCGGCCGGCGCTTGTCGCTCAGATGACGCCCCTGGTGTTGTTTTCAAGGATTATAAATTTATTTGACAGCTTGCTTCGGATTGTTTATTGTACCGAACGTTCGGTACAGATTATTGCAAAACCGGCCGCAACACCGCCAGCCAATTTCATTTGTTGTTTTCTTTCATACATTGTCACTGCCCATCAGGAGATATCGCCATGCAAGCATCCCCAAGCATCCGCCTTTACGGCTTTCCTTTGTCCGGCCATAGCCATCGCGTCGAGATGTTTTTGTCCATGCTCGATCTGCCCTTCGAATTCATCCATGTCGACCTGCCCAACAAGGCGCAGAAAGAAAGCAGCTTCCTCGCCAAGAACCCGCGTGGCCAAGTGCCGGTAATTGAAGACGGCGACGTCACCTTGTATGACTCGACCGCGATCCTGGTGTATCTGGCCAAACGTTATGGCAATAGCGGATGGTTGCCGGAGGACGCCGTCGACGCCGCCAAGGTGCAACAATTCTTGTCGCTGGCCTCGGGTGAAGTGCTGGAAGGTCCCGGCAAAGCACGCCTGGTAAAGGTGTTCAATGCGCCGCACGACTACGAACTGGCGAAACAGAAGGCAGGCGCCCTGTTGCAATTGCTGGAATCCCACCTGGACGGCGGGCGCAGCTTCCTGGTCGGCACCCACCCGACGATTGCCGACATCGCCTGTTACAGCTATGTGGCGCATGCGCCTGAAGGCGGCGTCAGCCTGGCGCCCTATCCGCAGCTGCGCGCGTGGATCGCGCGCATCGAAGGTTTGCGCAATTTCCGTGCAATGCCGGCCTCGCCGATCGCCGCGTAATCGCCGCACCACAGCGCACCATTTTTATCTGAGCAACAGGAATTACCGCCGGAGTTTGCCATGACTGAATCGCATCAAGCCGCATCGCAAGACCATGTCTTCCACCAAGGTGAGTTGATGGCCCAGCAACGCGCCGGCGTGCTCGAAAAAATGGCCGCTGTGGGGTCGCGCGTGATTCGCGATTTCATGCCTGACCAGCACCGGCAGTTTTTTGAGCAATTGCCGTTCATGCTGGTCGGCAGCCGTGATCGCGACGGCCAACCGTGGGCATCGATGCTGGTCGGCAGTCCAGGCTTTGTATCCTCGCCGACGGCGCAGCAATTGGAGGTGCGCGCCGTCGCCCACATCTCCGATCCCTTGCACGACAACGTGCAAGTCGGTGCAGCGCTGGGCTTATTGGGCATAGAACCGCACACGCGTCGGCGCAACCGCGCCAACGGCGTCGTTGCATCTTTGGGCGAACATCAGTTCTCGGTTGCCATCCGCCAGAGCTTCGGCAATTGCCCCAAGTACATCCAGGCGCGCAAACCTGAACTGATCGACGTCGATCCGGCGGCACCGGTGAGTGAGGAGTCAGGCAGCGCACTGACGCCGGCCATGACGGCGATGATAGCCAACGCCGACACGTTCTTCATCGCCACCGCCGTCGACGCGGGTGAGGAAACCTCGTCCGGACCGCACGGCGCCGATGTCTCGCATCGCGGCGGCGAGGCCGGCTTTGTGCGCATCGACGATGCCCGCACCCTGACCGTACCGGACTTTGTCGGCAATTTCTTTTTCAATACGATAGGCAATCTGCTGGCGTATCCGCGCGCCGGCTTGCTGTTTGTCGATTTCAGCAACGGCGATTTGCTCTACCTGGCGGTAACGGCCGAGGTGATCTGGGACGGTCCGGAAGTTGAAGCGTTTACCGGTGCGCAACGCTTGTTGCGGTTTTCCGTCACGCAGGCGCGGCTGGTGAAGTCGGTGCTGCCTTTGCGTTGGAGCAAAGCGGAATTGTCGCCGTTCCTGGCGCCCATGGGCAGCTGGGATCGGTAGACGGAACCCGGGCTGGATGCGCGTCAGCGCACGGCCAGCCCCTCTTCAACACTGTCGACGACTTTGTACAGGGCCGCGAAGCCACGCTCATCCAACACCTCGCGCACCTCAGGCAGCAGGCCGGTCGCAATCAGGGATACCTGACACGGTTGCGCCTCGGTGCTCAGCAAATACAGCGCTCTCAGACCGGCAGACCCGAGCATCTTGAGATGAGAGAAATCGAGAATCACTTTGCGCAAGTTGGCGCTACAGCGCGCCTGCAATTGTTGGATGAATTCCGAGCCATCGCCGATGTCCAGGTTATTGAACGAGCGCACAATCAACACCTCATTACTTTTGAGCGTTTCGATCATCATGGTTTTCTCCGGATAGGCAATTCGGCGCTCATTATAGGACTGGGCGTACGTTTTTAATTTGAAAAAATAGTTACAAAACGTTACTAACGTCGCCCATTATCACTTATTTAACAAGCATCCTCTGCCATTTTCAAAATATATTCAATATTTGGATAGATTGTTTTCCAATCATACTGCGACGAATATTTACACCTTTCTACGAATACATCACATTGTGATATATTTACATGATGCGCTCCATTTCGCTCTTCGCGCCGTAGCCGCGAGAACCACCCGATACCTCAACCTGTACTTCCTATTAGCGACTCCATGCGCCGCCAGCACGCTCGCTGCCTTTGCGTTGCTGAACCTGATCCACTTCTTCACCAACCTGTTCTTCTTTCAGACGCTATCCTTCGCCGACCGCTCGCCGGCACAACATACGCTCGGCATCGCCGTGGTGATGGTACCCATCATTGGCGGCCTGATTGTCGGCCTGATGGCGCGCTACGGTTCCGAGAAAATACGCGGGCACGGCATTCCGGAAGCGATTGAGGCGATCCTGTTCGGCAAGAGCAACATGTCCGCCAAGGTCGCCCTGCTCAAGCCGCTGGCGTCCGGCATCGTGATCGGCAGCGGCGGTCCGTTCGGCGCCGAAGGACCGATCATCATGACCGGCGGCGCCATTGGCTCATTGATCGCGCAGCATTTCTCAGTGAGCGCCGCAGAACGCAAAACCCTGCTGGTGGCCGGTGCGAGCGCCGGCATGACTGCGGTATTCGGCACTCCGGCAGCGGCGGTGTTGCTGGCGGTTGAATTGCTTTTGTTCGAATGGCGGCCACGCAGTTTGCTGCCGGTGATCCTGGCGTGCGCGGTGGCCGGCTTCACTCGCCCCTTGCTGCTCGAAGCGGGTCCCTTGTTTCCCATGCAGAGCGCCACGGTAGGCTTGTCGGCGCTGTTGGTCTGCGTGGCGGCCGGCTTGCTCAGCGGCGCGCTGTCGTGCGCCATGTCGATCGCCCTGTACTGGGTCGAAGATCGCTTCCATGCCTTGCCGATACACTGGATGTGGTGGCCGGCATTGGGTGCGGTCGCGGTCGGCCTCGGCGGTTATTTCCAGCCACGCGCACTCGGGGTCGGCTATGACGTCATCGCCGACCTGCTCCATCATCACATGGCAATTTCGGCGGTGCTGGCGCTGCTGGCGGTCAAGGCCATTATCTGGATCATCGCGCTCGGCTCCGGCACTTCCGGCGGCGTGTTGGCGCCCTTGCTGATGTTGGGCGCCGGTCTCGGCACGGCGATTGCCTATGTCGTTCCCGGCAGCGATGCCGGCTTGTGGCCGCTGGTGTGCATGGCGGCAGTGCTGGCCGGGGTGCTCGGCGCACCACTGACAGCGGCCGTCTTCGCGCTTGGGCTGACCGGCGATTTCAATGCCTTCCTGCCGCTGCTGCTGAGCACCGGCATCTCGTACGGCTTCAGCGTGCTGCTCATGCGACGCTCCATCATGACGGAGAAAATCGCACGGCGCGGCCTGCACATCTATCGCGAATACAGCGTCGATCCGCAGGAGCGCGTCTTCGTTGAAGAGGTCATGAGCAAAGAGGTGCTATCGATCCCGGCCGCCACCACGCTGCACGACATCGCTGCAGACTACTTCGGCGCCGCCCAGCATCATCGGGCCTTCCCGGTACGCCGGGTCGACGGAACACTGGCCGGCATGCTCGATCGCAGCGCGCTGCTGGACTATCTGCAACAACATCCCCCCACCACGCCGCTGCAGCAGCTGTTGGCCCAAACAGTGCCGCTGTTTGCGCTGGGCACGGAAACATGTCAGGCCGTCGCACGGCGCATGGCGGCGTATCATGTCGAACGCCTTGCCGTGGTCGCCGATGCCGGCTCGCTGCAGTTGATCGGCATCATCAGCCGCAGCGACCTGGTCAAACCGGCGCGCACGGCCTTCGATGAAGAACATATCCGCGAGCGGCTGGCGCGCCCATAAAAAAACGGCACAGGCTTCGACCCCTGTGCCGTCCGTCCTCGGTAGAGAACGCAGATCTGCAGCAAGTAATTACACGGCGCTGACGTCGAGCTCCGCCTCGGTGTTCGCCAGTATGTCTTCCTTGCTCACGCCGGTGGCCAACTCAATGAGCTTCAGGCCGCCAGGCGTCACATCGATCACGCCGAGGTCGGTGATGATGCGATTGACCACGCCCACGCCGGTCAGCGGCAAATTGCATTGCT